>ENA-OURC01000003-OURC01000003.1-human-gut-metagenome-genome-assembly--contig:-NODE-3-length-261169-cov-8.95566_pt1 | contig 261169 bp, 267 predicted proteins | sample MGYA00243026_ERZ508738 | MGnify/ENA primary metagenome ERZ508738 (study PRJEB26277, sample SAMN04329806) | human gut metagenome | biome: human-associated habitat | host: Homo sapiens | place: USA...
GTAAATAGTTATGCATGGGATACAGCAATAATATTTATACAAACATATTCAACAGAAACAGACGCAAGTAGTTATGCAAGTCAAAATAAAAGTACATCATTTGCAAATACAGGAAAAAGTAATGACAAATATTGTAATATATTTGACATGTCAGGAAATGCATATGAATGGACCACAGAATACTCTGCCAAATCTGTCGATAGCGACTTCTGCCCTTGTGTTCCTCGTGGAGGGTTGCGGTATAGTGGGTGGCTTTGATAGCTCTTGCACGTCTAACCGCCTCTTCTATGGCACGACTTACAGCCACATCATCTATAGTTTGCGTCCCCTACTTTATGTGAAGTAGCACTGACCACTGGTTCAATGAACCAGAAAAAATGAACAAATACGATGTTAGCACTAATGTGCTTAACACGTACTTTAGCGCATCAAATGCTAACTGCAATTGATACTAAAGTAACGGTGTATATAACATATATGGTGTGTAAGAAAATTACACGCCATATGTTTTTTTATGCTCAAAATGTCATTTTTTAAAAGATAATACTTGCTAAACTGTTTAAATAAAGATAAAATAGATAGAGTAAAATGATTTCATAAATATGAAACAGTAAAATAGTGAGGTATTAACTTTGGAGATTAAAGGAAGAATTAGAGATATTATTTATCGTAATGAAATAAATAGCTATACAATTGCAACATTTGAAACAGATGAAGAGGAAACTACTGTTGTGGGTTATCTTCCTTTTATTGAAAAAGGTGATAATCTAAAAATAACTGGTAATTTTGTTGAACATCCTGAATATGGTAGACAATTAAAAATTGAGACTTTTGAAAAGTTAATGCCAGAAGATTTAGATTCAATAGAAAATTATTTAGCGAATGGAAAATTCAAAGGGATAGGTCCTGCAACAGCTAAAAGAATGGTTAATACCTTTGGAAAAGATGTAATAAATATTATTAAATTTGAACCTGAAAAGTTATCTTGTATAAAAGGAATTACTGAGGAAAAAGCAATTGAAATTTCACAAAGCTTTAACGAAAATTGGGAAGTATGGCAAATTGTTAGTTATCTAGAGAAATTCGGAATTGGTCCACAAAGTGCAGAAGGAATATATAAAAAACTGGGGCCAAATACAATAACGACAATAGAAGAAAATCCATATATTTTAATAGATTTGACAGTTAGGGTTAACTTTGCACAAATAGACCAGATTGCTATAAAAATGGGAATGGATTTAGAAAATGATAAACGTATTAGAAGTGGTATAAAATATGCCCTTAAATTATCTACTAATAATGGACATTGTGCAGTATTATATGAAAATTTAATTCAGTTTGTAAAAGATTTACTAAATGTTTCAGAAGTGATGATAGAAAACAATATTATATTTTTGAAAACAAAAAATGAAATTGTATTAGAAGATAGAGAAAATCAGGAGTGGGTATATTTATATAATTATTATGTGGCTGAAAAAAATGTTGCTGAAAGTTTGATAGCTTTAGATAATTATTTAAATGTAAAAGAAATTAGTAATTTTGAAAAGAAATTAAAGAAAATTGAAAAACATTCTGATTTAGAATTATCTGAAAAACAAAGAGAAGCGGTAATTGCAGTTCAAGAGCATAACGTTTGCGTAATTACCGGTGGACCGGGTACGGGAAAAACTACTATAATAAAAACAATAATTGAAATGTATAAACAAGAGGAGAAAAAGGTTGTACTATGTGCACCTACTGGAAGAGCCGCTAAAAGAATGAGTGAAGCTACTGGAGAAGAAGCTAAAACTTTGCATAGATTATTAGAGATTGGAAAAACAAGCTCAGATGAGTTACAAAATATAGACCCAAATGTAGAAGTTGCACCACTAGATGCAGATGTGATTATTGTTGATGAAGTATCAATGGTTGATATATTTTTAATGAATTATTTATTACAAGCAATTTATAAAGGAACTAAGCTTGTATTAGTTGGAGATAGTAATCAGTTACCATCAGTTGGACCAGGAAATGTACTAAAAGATATTATACAATCTGAAAGACTTACTACAATTACATTAAACAAAATTTTTAGACAAGCAGCTAAGAGTAAAATTATTTTAAATAGCCATAAGGTAAATGAGGGCATTAGTATTTTTAGTAAAGATGAACAAAACGAAAATGAAGAATTATTGGAAGATTTTTTCTTTATAAATGAAACTAATAAATTAAAAGTGCTAGAGAATATAATTTCACTATGTACAGGAAGACTAGAAAAGTATGGAAACTATACTTTTGCCCAAAACATACAAGTAATTAGTCCAACAAAAAAAGGAGAACTTGGAACCAAAGAATTAAATAAGAGTTTGCAACAAGCTATAAACCCAGAATCAGAAGAAAAGAACGAAAGAAAGTATATAGATTCTGTGTTCCGTGAAGGTGATAGAATAATGCAAATAAAAAATAATTATGATATTTATTGGGAGAAAAGAGAACCTACACTTGAAATGGGTAAAGGTGTATTTAATGGAGAATATGGAACAATACTGAATATAGATGAAGTAGAAAAAAAGGTAAAAATTAAGTTTGATGACGATAAATTAGTATGGTATAACTTTGATGAACTTGAGCAAATAGAACATTCATACTGCATTACTGTGCATAAGGCTCAACGGAAGCGAGTTCGATGTAGTTATTATGCCAATAGTACAGGCTGCGCCAATGTTACTTACTCGTACATTGCTATACACTGCAATGACAAGAGCAAAAAAATTACTTATTTTAATTGGAAATCCTAATATTATAGAATTTATGACGCAAAATGCAGATAGTAAAAAAAGAAATACAGGGTTAGAATTTAAATTGAGAAATTTATAGTTTCATATTGACTTCAGTGTTAAAATAATATAAACTATTACCATAGGGGAAATAAAAATACCATTAAAAAGGAGGTGAACCCCTATGCAGGAAGAGTTACTATTAGAGATACTTAATGTAGTCAAAAGGTCAGAAGCAGAAAACAAAAAAGCAATAGAAGAACTAAGAGCATCTGTAAACAGACTAGAAGAAAAGGTTGATAGACTAGAAACAAGATTTGACGATTTAGAAGTAAGATTCGATGGACTAGAAGAAAAGGTTGATAGACTAGAAACAAGATTTGACGGCTTAGAAGTAAGATTCGATGGACTAGAAGAAAAAGTTGATAGACTAGAGACAAGATTTGACGGTTTAGAAGAAAAGGTTGATAGACTAGAGACAAGATTTGATGGCTTAGAAGTAAGATTCGACGGACTAGAAGAAAAGGTTGATAGACTAGAAACAAGATTTGACGGTTTAGAAGAAAAGGTTGATAGACTAGAAACAAGATTTGACGGTTTAGAAGTAAGATTCGATGGACTAGAAGAAAAGGTTGATAGACTAGAGACAAGATTTGATAGCTTAGAAGTAAGATTCGATGGACTAGAAGAAAAAGTTGATAGTCTAGAAACAAAATCTGATAGAATAGACGCAAAGACTGACAGAATTGAAAAGCGAATTACAGATGAAATGGAAGACACTTCGCATATGATAAAAACTTTATTTAACCAAACAGATAGAATTACTAACTATTTGGATTTGAATTGGAACATAAAAAAATTTAATTAAAAAAGATAAAACGGGGCTATTTATTTTAGGAGGTTTTAATGAACTTTTTAAAAAATATGCTCTTTTTTATTTTTCCACGCAAATGCGAGATGTGTGAAACAATTTCTGAGAGCTATATATGTGACAAGTGTAAGAGTAAACTAGAAAAAACAGAGTTATATTTAAATAGAATAGATGATTACTCAAAAGACAATACAAAGTATTTTGACGAACATGCATATATTTTTGAGTATAATTCAATAATAAGAGAAAAAATAATTGAGTATAAATTTAAGAACAAACCATACTTAGGAAAAATGTTTTCTGAATTTTTTGTGAAAAATGAAAAAATGTGTGGATTTTTTGAAAAGTATGATATAATTATTCCAGTTCCAATGACAAATAAAAAAATAAAAGAAAGAGGATATAATCAAACAGAAATAATAGCAAAGATTATATCTCAAAATATTACGAATATAACAATGCAAAAAAATGTATTAATAAAATATAAAAATAACAAAGTTCAAAGTCAACTTAATAAAGAACAGCGACAACAAAATGTACAAAATGTATATGAACTTATCAATGAAGAAATAATAAAAAATAAGAACATACTAATTTTAGATGATATATACACAACTGGAGCAACATGTAATGAATGTGTTAAAACATTAAGAAATGCACAACCTAAGAAAATTGGAATTATTACAATAGCAAAAGACTGTGAAAAAATACAAGTGAAGAACAATAGAAAGGAATGAAGCAAATGGAAGATTTAGTAGAAAGTATATTAGACTATATTAGAGCAGAATACACAGATTATGCGATTATGATAAATGGCGAATGGGGAAGCGGAAAAACGTATTTTTGGAATCACAAGATAAAACCTAAAATCGAAGCAATGCAAGTAAACGGAAAAAAACTGACGCCAATATATATGTCTTTATATGGAATATCAAACCTAGAAGAGATAAGCAAAAAGATATTTATCGAAACTACTCAATTAATGGATAAAAATTTAAAAAAATTTATGGGAGCAAGTGGTGTAGGAAGTATACCAGAATATGCAAAAACAGGACTAGATATGGCAAACTTTTTTGGTGTGACTCAAAATGGAGATAGACTAGACTATGCTCAGTTCTTTTCAACGGATGATAAAGTTCTTTGCTTTGACGACCTAGAAAGAGCAAATGTTGATGTAATTGATATTTTGGGATATATAAATAACTTTGTTGAACATGACCACATAAAAACAATAATAATTTGTAATGAAAAAGAATTATCTACAAAACTAAAAAATAGCAACCTAGAAATGAAAACATTTATAGCCACATACTTATTAGACAAAGAAAATAAATTAAACATAAAAACAGATAAGCCAATGGTAGAAAGAATACGTGATACCATTGAATATGTTTTCGACAAAGCAAATGACTATGAAAGAATAAAAGAAAAATTAATAGGCGAAACTTTTGAATATGCACCTGAATTTAACTATATAATAAATGGTCTTCTAATGAGATACGAAAACAATGCAGATTTAATTAGATTTCTAAGAGAAAATACAGCACTAATAACTTCTACATTTAATAAGAGTGGAACTAGAAACTTACGTATTTTGAAACATGCTTTAAATAATTTTAAAAAAATATTTGACACAGTTACAAATTCGTATCCAAACACTAATAATAGAGTATTACAAACAATGCTGATTTTTACAATAGCTATATCTTTTGAAATTAAAGCAGGAAAGATTACAAAAGACAAGTTTGTGAACATTAATAACAATGAAGAATACAAATCAGTATTAGTATCTTCAAGAGTATTTATGGATAATAGACAATTTTACATTAAAGAATTTGATAACAACTATTATTACAATTTTAAGGCAGAATATCGCTTCTTTAAATTTATTGAAAAATATGTACGTACTCGTATTTTTGACATGAAAATCTTTAAACAAAATATGGAAGTAATACGTGATACTGTAGATACAAAACAGCTACCTGGATATAAAAGGCTTCTTACTGAAGAGTATTGGAAAATACCAGACGATCAATTTAATGGAGTAATTGATGAAACATTGGATTATGTAAAAAATGGAAGAATAGAAATAATACAAATTGTAAAACTATTTTCATATTTTGCATATTTCATAAAAAAAGATCTTATTAATTATGATATGAGAACAATAAAGTCTGTATTTTTCAATGGAATGAATATATCTTCTCTAACCTCAACTTACTGTGCGAATGTTGATGAAGAATTATCACAAGTAGCAATCGAAGATGAATTTGAACCGGATATGGAAGAAATACTAAAACATTTTAATGAAATAAACATGCAATTAAAAACAAAAATGTATAATGAAAAAGCAGAAGAAATATTTAAATATATTCCAATGAAGATGGAAATGTTTTATGATAAATTTGATAAAGAATGTATGAATGTTCCAATATTCAAATATTATGATTCGTTCCAAACATTCCAAAGAATTTCGTGTGCAAGTAATGAAGATATAGTAACAATAAAAGAAAAACTAGTTGACAGAGCTAGTAGATTTAAAAATGAAATTCAGGAAGAAATACCAAATATAAGAAAATTAAAACAAATAATGGATGACTACATTGATGGAAAACTTCCAAGTATAAAAGTAGTTTTACTACAGGATTTTTCTAATGAATTGGAAAAAATTATAAAAAGCTATGATGCAGGAAAACAAGAAATATTGGATATTGAAGAATAAAAATGTATAAAAACCTCCTTTTAAAGCAATAATAAGAATAATTATAATTGCATAGAGCTAAAAGCTTTAAATTTAAAAGGAGGTAATATTTTGAAAGCAACAGGTGTAGTAAGAAGAATTGATGATTTAGGTAGAGTTGTTATTCCAAAGGAAATTAGAAAAACATTGAGAATAAAAGAAGGGGACCCACTTGAAACAACATTGGAACAATTAAGAATAATTGCAGACAGCTTGAAAATGCTAGCTTTGCAAGTTTGATAAAAAATATAATAGTGTGAAAAAATCAATGAATACATAAAAAAAGATAGGAAACTATCTTTTTTTTAACCTTTAAATGTGAAATCGGATTAATAAAGTAATTTAAAAAACGTGAAAGTATCCTTAACATATTTAATAATTTATCTTAAAATAATGAATTTTTTAAAATAGAAATGAAAGGGGAAATGTACAATGTGAATGAAGAAAATAGACCATCGTATTATGCAATAATACCAAGCAATGTAAGATATTGTGAGGAACTAAAATATCCGGAGAGACTACTTTATGGAGAAATAACAGCATTGGCAGGAAAAGAAGGATATTGTTTTGCTACAAATAAGTATTTTGCAGAATTATATCATGTAATACCTGGAACAATATCAAGATGGATAAGTCATTTAGAAAATTTAGGATTTGTAAAAGTAGAAATAATAAAAGATGGAAGAAACCAAATAATTGAAAGAAGAATTTACATAGATAATGTTCATAGAGATATTATACTTTATACCTATAAGCAGGATAAACAATACCCCTATGAGCAGAACGAACAATACCCTATAAGCAGAATTGCTCAATATAATAATATAAATAATAGGATAGATAGATTCTTTAATTATATTATAAAAGGGAAAAAACAAAATCCAGAAAATATGACATCGGTTCAAGAAGTAAAATTTATGGAAATATTAGAAAAACTAGAATTAAATTATACAGAAGAATTACTAAAAATATTTACAGAAGATAATATTGAAAAACTGAAAATAATTATATATGCTTTGAAAGATTTAAGCATTAGTAACAGAAGTATATTATTAAATAGGGCTACAAGAGAAAAATTAATATATGTTTATGATAATTGTAAAAATAAACAAGAAGAATATCAAGATACAAGCAAAGAAATAAATAATTTTTTTGAGTATTATTATATAAGTTTAATCAAAGAATTAGAAAAAGCTAGATAGCTTTTATAACACAGCATATAATCGTTGGAACAAAATCAAAGATTTTGACAGCGATTTATTTTTTGCTGAAAGCAAGGAGGAAAAATGATACCTACTTATGATGTTAATAATTTGACAGGAAATTTAGATATTATGTTTCAAAACATAATGAGAATAGGATTTACGATATCAATAGTGTTATTCACAATTTGGATAATTGTAAGTCTATTAATATGGTTATTTCGGAGCCAAAAAGAAATCTGAAAAAGCAATAAAATTTGGGATAAAGAATTTTATAATAACTTTAGTATTAATTATAATCACATTAGGAATACCGCTATTACTTAATGTATTTTAAAAGAACTAAAGAAAGTGATGCATACCATAGCCTAAATATTCGCAACAAATCAAGGAGGGTTATGAGATGAGAAAAATCAACAAAGAGAATTTAAGAAAAAAATATTACAAAATTAAAAATAAGTTATGGGTAATACCTACAACATTAATGTTATTGCCAACAAAAGTATTCGCAGCTCAAGGAAGTATTAGCACTGCTGAAGTAAATCAAGCTACAGAAAATATAAAAAATGCTGTTATTAAATTAGCAATGCCAATACGGAGGAATTTTAGTATTTGTGAGTATCGTTATTATTGCCTTAAAAATGATAGTAAATTCAAATAATGCTAATAAAAGAAGTGAATCAATAGGAGCTTTAGCTTGGGTATGTGCTGGAACAATGCTTTTAGGGTTATCCCTTATAGTTTCTGGAATTATTCTAAGCATTGCTACAAATGGTGGTGGAGCATTAATTACAGGTGGAAGTGCAAATGGTTAGGAGGTAGAGAAAATGAGTTTATATAAAGTACCATTTGATTTTACACATGAAGAAAAAGTATTTCGGTGGTTATCTATCATTAAGACAAATGTTATATGTAATTGCAAGTGTAATATCATTAGGAATATTATTTTTTCATATTTCAACAATAGTAAAAACAATAATATTTTTAAGTGTAGTAGCAATACTTATGACTTTTGCTTTTTTGAAAATAGGTAATATATATGCAGATAAATACTTTTTCAATGTTCTAAAATACATTTGTAGAAAGAAAATTTTTATATTTGAAAGGTAGGAAGAAAATGATAATTGCATTTATTTTTATATTAGTTGGAATTATCTTTATGATAGGAACTCTAATATACACAAGAAAGAAAAACAACTTACAAGAAGTAAAACCCATAGACAAGTCAAATATAAAAAAAGGCAAAAAGACGCTTAGCAATTTATGGGGAATAGATGGATTTAATAATCAAGTAATTACAATAAATAAAAACCAACATTCTATAATAATAGAATTAGAAAGTATAGAATACAGTTTATTGCATGATGGAGAAAAAGCAAATGTTGATAGAGAACTAATAAGTATAGCACAAATGCTTAAATTTCCGATTCAATTTTTAGAAGTAAAAAAACAAATTGAAATAGGAGATATGTTAGAAGAAATAAAAATAAGCACAATAAATGCTAATGATAATGTAAAAGAATATGCTAATCAAATAATAGCACATTTAGAAAAGTTACAAGAAGATCAAAATTTATTTGAAAGAAAAAATTATATGGTAATATCATCTTTTAATAATAGAAAAGTAGCTGAATCAGAATTAAAAGAATTCTATCAATTATTAAGATATCATTTGCTTAATATAAAAGTTAGTACAAGATTATTAAATGATAGAGAAATTGTAGAACTAATATATGAACAGTTGCACAAGGGAAACAAAAATAAGGTAGCAGATATTGAGCAGAAAGGAGGTTTTGAACTATATGTTACAGATAAAACGAGAAAGAAAGATTAGACCATATAAGAAAAGAAAACGAATCAAAGAGAAGAAAATAGAATTACACAAAAAAAGAAGAAAAATAAAAGATGAAAATTTCTTTGATAATCAACCACAATTAATATCATTACTTGCTCCTGAAGTTATACAAGAAAAACAAGATTATATTTATATGGGAGATGACAAATATGCTAGAATTTTTGTATTGATGTTTTATCCAAGTTATATTGGAATTGGATGGTTAGATGATATTTTAAACACAATAGGAGATGTTGATATTTCTACACAAGTGCAAATTGCAGATGAAAGAAATGTAATAAAATATTTGACTCATAAAGTTACAAAATTGCAGTCAGACTATCTTTTGTTTGAAAAGCAAGGAAATATTGAAGAATTGCATAAACTAGAAGAAAATATACAATCATTTGAAGAAATGAGAAGAAATATACAAATAAATAATGATAAGCTATTCTTTATAAAAATAACATTAAGAGTAAATGCTACAAGTCTTAAAGAATTGAATGAAAAAAGCAAGTTATTAAGAGATGAATTTGCAAATAAATCGTGTGAAATACGACCACTATATTTTAAACAATTAGATGCATTAAAAGAAACATTACCATTAAACAACAATATTATAAGTGATAATAATAGAAATATGACAACAGCAGGGTTAGCAGCGATGTTCCCAATAGCAAGAACAAAATCAAGTGTAAAAGAAGGTATTTATTTAGGAAGAGACTTATTTACAGGACTTCCAATGAATTTAGAAACTTTTACACAAGGATTAGCAAATGCAAATATTGCAATATTTGGAGTACCAGGAAGTGGAAAGTCTGTAACAGTAAAAACAATAGTTGGAAGAACTGCACTAATAAATAGGAGAGCATCTATATTAGATATTGAGGGAGAATATGTCGCACAAACTGAAAAATTAGGTGGAAGAATTATAAAAGTTAGACAAAGCATACCAGTAGGAATAAATTTGTTTGACATTGATATAGATGAGGATGAAGGATTTATAGATATTGATAGCAAAATAACAGAAATTAGATCTATTATGAATGGAATCATAAACAAGTATGAGAACAGAACTTTAAAACCTAATGAAATAGCAGATATTGAGCAAGCTGTAAGGGAAGTTTATAGAGAAAAAGAAATAACGAAAGACAGAGATTCAATTTATGAAAAAGAAGGTGGAAAACACGAAGGAGTAATAACATTTGGAAATATAAAAAAGAAAATGCCTACACTAACAGATTTTCATAGAGTTATGAAAGAAAAGATAAAAAACAAAGGATTAACAAGTACTATTTCTAATTTTTTAAATGGAAATACATTAGGAATATTTGATTGCCAGAGTACATTAAAAATAAACGACCAGATAATATGTTTTGATATTTCGGAGATTAAGGATGAAATTATGAGATATTATGTGTGTCTAGTATTAACTACTTGGATAACAAATAAATATATGGCCACAAAAGAAAGAAACAAAAGATATGTAGTAGTAGATGAAGCATGGAATTTATTTAAGAATAAGGAAACTTCAGATTTCTTAGAAAACTTGGCGAGGCGTGCAAGAAAGAAAAAAGTGGCAATGATTTTAGCCACTCAAAATTTATCCGAAATGAGACAAAGTAATCAAGCTGAAGCTATAATAAATTGTTGTGATACAATAATTTTATTAAAGCAGTCTATAGGAAGTATTGATGAAATAATGAAGTTTTTTAAATTACCATCAGGAGTAAAAGAAATATTAACAAAAGCAAGACCAGGAGAATGTATTTTAATTAGAGGAGGAGATGTCAGAGCAATAAAAATAGATATGACAAAATTTGAGAGTGAATTTATTACAACATAGGCAAGGTGGTGAAGTAATTGAAAATGAAAAAAGTTTTGATAAGTATTTTTTTAGTGATACTTATTTTTTTTAGCTTTACAAATAATGTTCAAGCTAATTTTTTTACAGATGATGAAGAGGACAAAAAGTCAGAAATAGAAGAAACGATAGATAAAGATGAAGGCGGACTATTTGAAAAGATTATAGCAAAAATGATTCGGAGGCATAGCAGAAACAGTTTTTGATTTAACAACAAATGAAAGTTTTGGTGTCGGTTTTAAAAATTATGATGAACTAATCTTTGGAAATAATCAAACAGATATATCGCCATTTACACAAGAAAATTGGAATTTGATAATGACTTGGTATTGGAGAATTGCAGGAATAATTGGAGGACCTATTTTAATTGCAATAGTAATATTAGCTTGGAAAATGATAGTCGCTGGAATTAGTCCAGATAAAAGAAATGAAGTAAAAGACAATTTAATGAGATTGTTCTTTCGGAGCAGCTGCTATTGGAATTGCACCAATTTTTGTTAAGTTTATGCTAATGTTAAATAATTCATTAGTAAAATTATTAGTTGCAAATAGCCATGGTAGCTTAGATGATCTTTTAGGTAATTCATTACTTACAAGTATTAATACAGGTAATGCAATAGCTACAGCAATAGTAATTGCAATGTTTGCTTATTTATTTGTGAAAATTAATATTAAATTTATAATAAGACAGTTTACATTAATTGTATTTACTATATTTACACCAATTGTTGCAATATTTTGGATTATAAATAAAAGAACAATAGCATCAAGTATATGGTTTGGTCAAATCGTAATAAATGCTTTTATGCAATTTGTTTATACATTTTTATTTTTAATATATCTAACTTTTTTACCAGAAAGTGCAGGATGGGCTGTTAGCTTATTATGGGCTATGATGATATTACCTTTGGCAGACGCACTACAAAATACAATGCAAAATTTAGTAAGTAGAATAGCAGGTGTCGACAATGAAGCATTAGCAAACAAAGGAATAGGAATGGGGGCGGCAATGGGACAAACAGTAAGAACTATTGCTTATCAGTTCAAAGGAAAAAATACAAATTCAAATAGTGGAAATGACTTTATTAGCAGAGTAGCAAATAGGACGACAAGTGGAACAGTAGCAGAGCCATTAGCAAGTAGTAGTTACGAAAGCTACTCACAAAATTTTACAGAAAAAGCAAGACCAGTAAATCAAACTAATATAAATAACGAAACAAAGCAAACACAAAATACAACAATGGTTGGAAAAGAAAATAATACAGAAACACCTCAATCAACAAGTGGATTTAGAAAAGCATTTAATGTAGGAAAAGAATTTATGAATTTAGGTATGTATATGGCTGAGGGAAGAAATTTCAAGACTAACGAAAGTAATATAAATAATAACAGAATTTATAATAGACCTAATATCAATAATACAAGAAAAGAAGATATGGAAGAAAGCACAAATAAGATAATAAGTATAGAACAGGATGATGCCAATGATTAAAAATAAAGTGAAACAAAAAGTAATAGGATTTGTATTGATGATAATAAAACCTTTTATAGTTCCTATTATTATCATAGTAATACTTTTATCCATAGCTTGTAGCATAACAGATATATTATATATTGGTTTTAATAATGAAGATAAAGTGGATATGAAAAAAGAATTAGCCTATTATAATACTGAATATAAAAAAGATGAAGCAAAGAATTTTTTTGAAAGTGTTTGGGAATTTGTAGAGAAAATATTTGGTGGTGGAGAAATGACAGACAAAACAGATTGGCCTGTTAAACGGACAATATAAGATAACAAGCAATTTTGGAAAACGAGATGCACCAACAACAGGAGCATCTACTTATCATACTGGAATAGATATAGCAGCACCTGAAGGAAGCAAACTAGTATGTATTATGGATGGTGAAGTAACATCTGTAGGTTGGGGTGGTGCTGGTGGATATACTATCACTATAAAAAGTACAGATGGTATATATAAATTTTCTTATTGTCATAGTTCACCTGAATTTATAGTATCAGTAGGAAAAAAAGTGAAAAAAGGAGAAATTATCGGAAAAGTAGGACCGAAAAATGTGTATGGTGTAACAAATAATCCATATAAAGATGACAAAGGAAATCCAACAAATCGGAGCTACAACAGGTTGTCATTGTCATTTTACTATTAGAAAAAATGGAGAATTAATTGATCCATTAGAAATTGTGAAAAAGGAGGAATTTATTTAGATGATAGTAATTTATACAGGAATTGAAGAAATAGATAAAGAAATTCAAATGAATTTAAGAGATTCAATAGTAGCACATTATAGTGATTATCTAATTGAAAATAATACATTTGAAGGACAAACAGTTATTATATCTCCACAAGCAGTAGAAGGAGATTTACATGAGTTCTTATTTATATTAAAGCAAATGAATATGAGAGTAATTTTATTACTAAAAAATCAAAAACAAGAAGAAACGAAATTAGCTCTACAATTAGGAATATATGATATTATTTATGGCAATTTTTATCCAAGTCAGATAAAAGAAGTTATAGAACATCCAAAGAATTTTAGAGACATAGCTGATTTGTATATGAAAACATTTAATATAAAATTAAAAAAACGAAAAAGGATTAGAGAAGAAAAATCTAATTCTTTTTTTAGTAGGTTTTAAAGGAGAACGAAATGAAAATAGTAAAAAAAATAATGAAATATTTTATTTGGATAACTATTGATATAATTTGGCTATTTGGATTGAATATGATATTACCAGCTGATGATAGTAATACTAATGCTTCTAATAATTCAAAGCAAAACAATGTAGTTTATACAAACAAAGTATAGATAATAAGAAAATCACAAGTTAAGGGGGTGATGCTAGATATAGAATAATTGAGGGAGGTGTAAAAAAGTGATAAAAACTAAAATTGCACAAATTGCTATAAGTGTATTTATGATAATCTTAGTAATATCTTCATATTTTTTAATTAGAGATTTTCTGGAACACAAGAAGAGTAATGACTCTAGCATAGAACTAATTGAAAATGTAATTACAGAAGAAAAAACAGAAAAAGATATAGAAATAGACTGGGAAAAGCTAAAAAATATAAATGAAGATATTATAGGATGGATAAAAATAGATAATACAAATATAAATTATCCTATTCTTAAAGATACTGATAACTTAAAATATTTAAAACATTCCTTTGATGGAAAATATAATAACAATGGTTCAATATTTACGCTAAATAATAATCCATTTCAAGATTATGAAACAGTATTATACGGACACAATATGAAAAGTGGAATTATGTTTTCAGAATTAGGCAAATATATGAATAAAGAATTTTTTGATAAGCATTCTAGTTTTGAGATATACACAAAAAATCAAAATTATAAAGCAACAGTATTTAGTTGCTATTCAATAGGCATAAATAAGGAAGAAAACAATATTAAGTTATTAGATTTTGAAGAACAGGTAGAATATTATAAAAAAGCAAGTAAATATTCTGTAGATAATGTAGGTGAAATCAAAAAAATAGTAAAATTATCAACATGTTCATACCTAAATAATCGTACAACGCCAACGGATCAGAGGTATTATATAGTAGCAAAATTAGAAAAAGTTAATTAAATGCTTAAAAACAGTTGATTTTTATAGTGTTAGAAGAATTTTTAAAAGAAATTTTTTTTGAACTATGAAAGAATATAAAATTTATGATATACTCTTATACGAAGGTGATGAATATGAAGAAAAAAGTTTTAATTGGTTTTATAATAATACTATTTTTAGTAATAATTTTTGGAATAACATATATGTTATTTTTAGAAAAAAGAAATAATGGGATTTCACTTATAAAAGATAATGTAGTTATAGAATATGGAAATGCATATAATCCTAATATTGAAGAATTAGTAGATTTATCAAAATATAAATTTATTAATCAACAAGAAATTAGTATAGAAAACAATATTGAAAATGAAAAAGATAAAGATTATCCAGCAGTTGGAGAATATGAGATAAATGTATATTATAAAAAGAAGATTTTAAAACAAAAAATTGAAGTTAAAGATACAACTGCTCCGGAATTATCTGTAAAAGATAATATAGAGATACCATTTGATACAGATTTATCTACTTTTGATTTTAAAAATTATATAGTGGCATCAGATTTATCAGAATTAAAAGATTATGCTATAGATCTATCAAAAATAGATTCTAATGCTAGTGGAGAATATGAAACAGTTGTAGCTATTGAAGACATTTATGGTAATAAAACAGAAAAGAATATTAAAATTAAAATACTAGAAAAAATGGAAGAAAAAACAGAAAAGAAAGATAATACAACACCTAAACAAAGTAGTAGTAAAAACGAAGTTAGCAATTCGAAACCAATAACGAATTCTAACCCTACAAAAGAAACAGAAAAAAATAACAACAATAATAATAGTATCATAAATAATGATACTAAAAAAGAAGAAACAGAAGAAACAGAAGAAACTCCAAAATGTAATCATTCAAGTAGTAACTGGTTTAATTCAGAGAAAGAAGCAATAGCAACATATGATAAAAAGGTAAAAGAATGGGGAGATAAATGGAGTAATGGTATAATAAGTTACGAGCAATACATTAAAAATTGTCCAAGTGGATATGAAACATGGGACTGTCCGATTTGTCATAAATGGACAATAAATATGTATAGTAAAAATTAAAAAATATAATAATTAAAACTGGAACAAGTAAAATGATACTTGTTCTTTTTTTCGTTAAAGGAGGAGTTTGAATGTTAAGAACATCAAAAAAGTTAAAGAAAATATTAGCTGTAATACTTTTGATATTAACAGTATTTAGTATTACACAACCTATTGTTTTTGCAGTATCTGATTCTGGAAGTGGTCGATGGGTTCCAGGACAATATGATTCAGGAATGAAGACTACTGATAGCAAAGGTAGTGTAGGAATTCTTATAAGAAGATTAATAAATACCACAACTAAAGAAAGATTAACAGTTTTTTGTGCAGAACATTTTGTTGACTCAACGACAGGAGAAATAGAAAATGCAACTCACATAAAACCTACAGATCCAAAGATGAAACAAGCATGTAAAGTTGCTTATTTTGGATGGTACAATAAATATCCAGACTATGTAGTTGATGGGGGGATTTTAGCTGGTGATATGAAATGGGTAAAACAAGATTATGTTTTTACTCAGCAAATGATTTGGGAAGTGTTAGGACAAAGTAGTGCAAGATTTATAGACTCAAGTATTCAAAGTCAATATGAAGCTTTTAAATCAGGAATTAATCAACAAATGTCTAATGCTAAAAAAGAGCCAAGCTTTAGTAATGTTACAACAACTGTTGAAGCAGGTGAAAGTACAACTCTTACAGATACAAACGGAGTATTTGCAGACTATACTTCTTTGGATAAAACAGTTAATGGAATTAGATTTCAACATAACAAGGGAGAAAATACAATGACTATTACTGTAAATAGTGATTGTAATATAGAAGAATTTAGATTAACTGATGCAATGATGAAGGACTGGGTCTGCATAAAGGAAGCAACCAAAGATAATCATACAAGTGTATTTTTTCAATTTAGAGAAGGAGTACAAAATCAATTATATTCTATGCACTATAACGATCCTGTAACTATGTCAATGTATTTGAAAATTAATCTTTTAGGAAATATTGAATTAACTAAAACAAATACAAATAATGATTTAGTTAATGGTGCTATATTTAACGTAAAAGGTCCTAATAATTACAATGAGAGTTTTACAGTAAGTAATGGAAAGCTACTGATAGAAAAAGTAAGAAAAGGAACATATACAATTAAAGAAACTTATGCACCAGAGGGATATGTTTTAGATAAAAATACTTATACAATTGAAGTAAAGCCAAATGAAACTACATCTAAGACAATTATAAATGAAGAACCTACTGGAAGTATTTCTATTTCAAAAAGAGATACGCAAACAGGTTCAGTAGCTCAAGGGGATGCCAAACTAGAAAATGCTATATACAAAGTATATGCTAATGAAGATATATATAATGTTGCAAAAACAAAAAAATATTATAGCAAAGGTGATTTAGTTGCTACTCGTACAACAAACAATAAGGGAGAAATGGAAGATGTAACAGGATTACCTTTAGGAAAATATTTAGTGAAAGAAGAAAAAGCTCCGATTGGATATATGATAGATAAAACGGAATATGGAGTTAATCTAACATATAAAGACCAACATACTAAGGTTATTACAGGTCAAACAACAAGTAAAGAAAAGGTAAAATCAATGCAAGTCCATATTTATAAATCTGGAATAAAAGAAAATTCAGGATTAGTACCAGGCTTACAAGGTGCAGAATTTACAATGAAATTATATTCAGATGTAGAAAAAGCACTAGATGCAGGATATAGTTATGCAGAAATATGGAACGGATTAGATGAGTATGGAAATAGTGTAAAAGTAGATTCAAAAAGAGTTGCTGAAGCACAAAAAATAGCACCAAGCTATGAAAGTATTGTAACAGATGAAAATGGAGATGCTTATACACAAAATAAATTACCATACGGAAAATATCTAGTTAAAGAAACTAAGACTCCAAAAGATTTCTATGTTTCATCAGACTTTACATTTTCTATTACAGAAGATGAAAGCGAAATAGTAGAAATCGCTAAGAAGATAAAACATTTATATGTAAATAACGAACAAATGGAAACTTATATAAAATTAGTGAAGAAGGATGCAGATAGTGGAAAAATAGTATCTTTAAATAGTGCAACATTTCAAATAAAAGCAGCTAAGGACATAGTAGACAGAGGAAATGGAAAGATTCTATATAAAAAAGGTGAAATTATAACACAAAAAGTGGGTAGTACAGTTTATAATTCATTTACTACTAATTCAAGAAATTTAGTAGTAGTAGATGGAAGTTATGATAATATAAGAGATGAACAAGGAACTGTTGTAACACCATTATTACTACCAGTAGGTGAATATGAAGTGTCAGAGATAAAAATACCAGCAGGTTATTTACAATTAGATAGCCCAATAAAATTCAAAGTAGATACAATTAAAGATTACGACCAAGACAATACAGGAGATTATATTAAAACAGTTGAGATTAAAAATAATAAGCCATTTGGAACTCTAATAGTAGATAAGTCAGTAGCCTTAAAAGAAAATGTAGATACATCAATAGTAGATGTATCGGATTTAAGTGGAATACAATTTAAGCTAAGTGCAAAAGTAGATATAATTGATCCAGCTGATGGCTCAATTATTTATAAAAAAGGACAAGAAGTAAATACTTATAATGTAGATAAAAAAGGTAACTTAAAAGTGGAAAAATTACCAATGGGAACATATGAACTACAAGAAGTTAAGACACTAGATGGGTTAGTATTAAATGAAACAAAATATGAAGTTAAATTTACGCAAAAAGATACTACAACAAAAGTATATACAGAAACAAGAGAAGTTGTTAATGATACTACACTTGTAGAAATCTCAAAAACAACAATTACAGGAGATAAAGAATTAGAGGGAGCAGAATTATCTGTTATAGATGAAAATGGAAAAGTAATAGATAAATGGACTTCTTCAAATAAAACACATACTATAGAAGGCCTAACAGTCGGAAAAGAATACACATTAAGAGAAGATTTAGCTCCACTTGGATATGTTAAAGCTACAGAAGTTAAATTTAGAGTAGAAAATACAAATGAAACACAGAAAGTTGTAATGATAGATAAAATAGTGGAAATGACTAAGAACGACATAGGCGGCGAAGAAATAGAAGGTGCTGAACTAAAAGTATTTGATAAAGAGGGTAACATAGTTGATGAATGGATTTCTACTAATGAAGCACATAAAATTAAAAATTTAGTAGAGGGGAAAACATATACTTTACATGAAGAATATGCACCTGAAGGATATGTAATTGCAACAGATGTTGAATTTACAGTAAGTAAAGACAAAGAAACACAAAAGATAGAAATGATTGACAAAATTGTAGAAATGAGCAAGAAAGATATTGCAGGAGATGAACTTGAAGGTGCTACAATAATTGTTACAAATACAAAAACGAAAAACATTGTAGATAAATGGGTATCTGGAAAAGAGCCACATAGAATACAAGGATTAATCGAGTGTGAAACATATGTTATGCACGAAGAAATTGCAATAGATGGATATGTTAAAGCTACAGATATAGAATTTACAGTAAGCAAGGATAAAGAAACTCAAAAAATAGAGATGATTGATAAAGTGGTATTAGTGTCTAAAACTGATTTAGTAACAGGTGAAGAATTACCAGGAGCTGAACTTGAAGTAACTGATAAAGATGGAAATGTCATAGACAAATGGACTTCTACAAATGTGCCACATCATGTTACTGGATTAGAAGAAGGCAAGGAATATACATTGACAGAAAAAACTTGTCCTTATGGATATGAAGTTGCAGAGTCTATAAATTTTGTAGTAACTACTGACAAAGAAACACAGTTAGTTGAAATGAAAGATATGCCAATACTAAAAATGATAAAAGTAATTAAAGCAGATAGCGAAACAAAAGAAACAATAAAAGCAAAATTTAAGTTTGGAATATATGAAAATCCAGAATGTACAAAATTAATAAAAGAAGTTAAAGCAGACAAAGAAAGTGGAACAGTTACTTTTGAAGATTTAAGGTATGGAACATATTATATTAAGGAAACAAAAGCTCCATTCGGATATCAACTATCAGACAAAGTCGTTAAAATAGAGATAAATAATGAAGGGACTTTTGCAGATGGGGAATTATTAGAAGATAATGACTCTATATGCACATTCACTTATTATAATAAACTAATACCAAAGATTCAAACTGGTAGTGAAATGAATTATATATTGCTAATAGGTAGTGCAATAATTTCATTATTAGGAATAACAACAGGAATAGTTGTATTAAAAAGAAAAAACAAAAATAACTAGAATTTAGAGTGATATTCGTATCACTCTTTTTCTAAAATAAAAATCAGATTATAAGGAGGAAAATTATATGTTAAATATTACAGAAGTAAGAATTAAAAAAATAAATAAAGGGGATTTACTAGCAGCAGCGAGTATTTGTATAGATAATTGTTTTATCATAAGAGAAATTAAATTATTAGATGGAAAAAATGGTAGATATATTAGTATGCCAAAGAGAAAAGTGAAAAATAGAAATTTTAGGCAAGATTTTTCATATCCACTAGATAATGAAACAAGACTACAAATATTAGAAACTATATCAGAACAATATGATGACACAGTAGAAGAATAAATATATAGAAGATGTGAGAGCAAAAAAGCTTTTGCATCTTCTTTTAATAATTTTTATATGGGAGGTACTAAACAATATGCAAAAAGAAATTTTAACAGAATTAGAAGATTTAAGAGATGAAACAGAGTTTATTATCAATAATCAAGAAATTGTTGAAAATAAACACGTAGAGAATTATTTAAGAAGTTTTGAAAGAATAAGAAATAATTTGTTTAACAAGATAAAATTAAGCAATAAATATGAAGTAAATGAACAAGATAAAATAACTTATTTGAATGATAGATATAGTGCAACAGTAGAAAATGATGTTTTAAAAATATACATTCCTGAAGTAATACCAAAGTACAAGAATATTAACAATTACGCATATAAAAATATAATGCTAAATGTTATGGATAAAACAAAAGAATATAAAGATTTATTCAACAAAGAACTAGTGTTTGTATTTATAAAAGTAGTAGAAAATCAGAAGAATATTGATATAGATAATAAGTTCATAAAACCTATTGTAGATGGTCTTGTACTATCAAAAGTAATAGCTGATGACAATATAAATAACATGTTTTATGGCGTACTTGGAACAACCAATAAAAAGAAAAAACCATATACAGAAGTGTATGTTTTTAGAGGTCAAAAAATGCTAGATTTTATTAAAGAACAAATAGAAGCGGATACAAAATGAAGCTCAAACGGATAGGTTAAAGTATCCGTTTGAAGTGTTTTTAGAGTATTTTCAAACGGAGAGTTTGACTATATTAAAAATGCCTAAAAATAAGGCAATAGAGAAAAACACCCTGTGTCTTGTTTAGCGTGTAAGACACATAGTAAGGATTAAGGTGTGCAAAAAGGGTGTGTCATATAGAAAAGAAAAAAGGAAGGAGTGGTTGAAGGAATGGGATAGTAAGATTAACTCGGAAAAGATACAGAAGTTTTGATGTTTCTAGGTAAGTATAAACTGATGCTTGGTTCGGATTGTAAGCTGATATATGGAACAGCAGATTATCATAGGAAAAGGTTGAAAGTTTTAGAGAGCGAAAGGTATATAAGAAGAGTAAACAGGTTATATATAAAATTGGATGATAAAGGAACAAGGCTAGTAAAAGAATTTGGATATGATTATAGTTACAAATGTAGAAGAAAAGAATATGTTGATAGATTAAATGAAATAGCAAAAGTAGCAGCATTGACATTAGACAGTAATATTGATTTTATTGCTAGTTGGAATATAAAAGATGATGATATATTTACAGAGCAATCTCGAAAATATTTAGGAAAGATGATATTTCAGGAAAAAGAATTTATTGTTTATTATATAGCAAATGGAAAAAGAAAACCTTATGTAAGTCAAATATTAAATGATATAAGAAAATTAGTCAGCTATAAAAATATAATGATTTTTGTAGAAGATTTTAATTTGATAAAAGCAAAAAGAAATTTTGTATTTGGAAATGATTCTACAGTAATAATAAATCCAATACCTGAAAATTTTAATTTGATGAGAAGATATGAAGATATAGATTTTTATGAAATTATTAAGCAGATATATTCTAATATAGAAGTTCTATTGTCTAACTGGGTAAAAGCAGATTATATGACAGAAGATAGAACTTATATATTTTTTATGCCGTTTATAGATACAGAAAGACTTTATGGATTAAATAAATTTTACAATAATAATAAAAACATAATACGAAAAATAGATATTATAACTTTAAAAGAAAATAAAGAAAAAATAGAAGAAATACTAACTAACAAAACAAACATTGTAGAAATGGACGAGTGGCTAGGAGGTATTGATGGGGAAAGACAAGAAAAGTAAAATATCTTTATTTTTTTTACTTTCTTACATTGTTTTAATACCATTAATTAATGGTTTTATGAAAATACTAGAAAAATGCTTTAATACTAATTTAAACACGATAGATATAAATTTTTTGAATTTGTTTACTGTAATATTCAGAAATGGAACAATATTTATTATATGGGTAATATTAAATTTAATTATCATATTAGTTGCAAAAAATATAAGTACAACAAAACAGAATGCAAAGATAGAAGTAGAAGGTGTAAATCTAAAAAAGAAAGATGGAACATTTGGAACAGCGGATTGGGGAAACAAACAAGAAATACAAGAATATTTAAGTATAGGAAAAAGAGATGGAATTATTCTAGGAGAAACTGATGAACAAGAAATAATTACTCTGCCTATGAACACATATTTAAACAAAAATATTGCTGTGTTTGGCTCCAGCGGTAGTAAAAAGTCTCGTGGTTTTGCAATACCGAACGGAATTGAATTGGTACAAGAGGAAGTGCAAGAAGCAATTCAAAGACAGATGAGTTTGGTATTTACTGATCCAAAAGGAGAATTATACAGAAAACTTGCAAAATATCTTGAAACAAAAGGATATGATGTAGAAGTATTTAACTTAGTAAATCCAACATTTTCAAATGGTGCAAGATTTATAAAATTTGTCGAAGATGAAACAGATGCACAAATCTTTAGTCAAATAGTAATAGAAGGAACACAATTAAGTAGAAGGTCTAGTGGAGATGAGTTCTGGAATAGAGGTGAACAAAATTTACTAAAAGCATTATTGTTATATGTTATTAACTATGTAAAAAAAGAAGAGGACAAGAGTATGGGATTTATCTATGATGCATTAGCAAGTGGAAATATAAAGCAAATAGATAAATTGTTTTATGATACTGAAGGTCCAACAAAACTAAGCTATAACATTTATGCACAAGCAACAGACATAGTAAAACAATCAGTTGTTACAGGACTTGCTACAAGACTTCAAATATTCCAAACAGATAAAATAAGGAATATCACAAATAAGGATGAAATTAATTTTGAGAATATAGGAAATAAAAAGACCTGTGTATTCGTTGTTACAAGTGATACAAATAGTGCATTTGACTTTCTTTCGACATTATTCTTTTCGTTCTTGTTCATAAAGTTAATAAAACAAGCAGATGAAAATCCAGATGGTAGATTAAAAGTTGAAACATCATTGATATTAGATGAGTTTACAAACATAGGTAGAATTGTAGATTTTGAGAAGAAATTAGCAACAACGAGAAGTAGGGGTATCAATATATTTATGATATTCCAAAATATAGCTCAGTTAAAGAATAGATATGATAATGATGTTTGGCAAGAAATATTAGGTAACGCCGATACCAAAATATGCATGGGTTGTCGGAGATATTTTAACAGCGGAGTATATCACCGAGTACCTTGGAGTAGCAACTGTCGAAACTAATGCTATTAGAAAAGAAGCGGGATTTGATGGTAAATTTACTTATGGAATGGAAAATATAGCAACAAATAAAAGAAATCTAATGAATCCAGATGAATTATTAAAATTAGATAATAATAAAGAGATAGTTATTGTTAGAGGTAGAAAACCTTTTATATGTAATAAATATGATTATTCTAAACATATTGAAGCAAGTAAGATGGAAGATATGACAATAGAAGAACAAAGAGAAAGATTTAAAGACAATGTAGAAAATGAAAAAAATAAGCAGCAACCTAAAAAGGTTAAATATAGTTTTAAAGATTTTTAGTGGTTTTAGGTTAGACCGTAAAACCTAAATAGAAAAAGTAAGAAGGTGAAAAGTTATGACAGATGAATTACAAAAAAAGATAGTATGGCAGAATATCAATTCATCTAAAGAAAAAGGAAAAATTTTAACAGGAAAAATAATAGCAATAGAAAATGAACAAATGAAAGAAGAGTTAATTACTTGTGCTATTATAGATTTCAATGGAATTAGAGTATTAATTCCAGCAACTGAAATATCGGAAGATTCTAAAAATGATAAAAAGCTACTTAGAAATATGATGGGAGCAGAGATAAAATTTATTATAGTAGAAGCAGATAGAATAAGTGAAAAAGCGATAGGCTCGAGAAAAAAGGCTATGGAAAGATTAAAAGAAATTAATATAAAAAAAGTACAAGTGGGAGATAAAATATATGGAAAAATTGTAGGTGTATGGAAAAAGTTTATAAGAATTGAAGTAATAGGTATAGATTTTATAGTTAAAGCACAAGATTTACAATATGGATATGTTGAAGATGTTTCTAAAATGTATAAAGTAAATGACAAAATAAAGGTTATTATAAAAGAAAAATCTGAAGAAAATAAAAGCATAAAAATATCAGTAAAAGATTTGCTAGAAGATCCATTTAAAAATATAAGAAAAGATTTTACAGAAAAAGGTGAGTATTTAGCAACTATTACAGGATATACTGATAATGGAATATTTGCTAATATCGCACAAGGAGTAGATACTGTTTGCATATTACCAACTTGGCTAGATAGGCCACCATTTCCAGGAGAAAAAGTAATAATTAAGATTTACAAAATAATTCCTGAAAAACGCAAGATTTATAGTTCTTTAATAAAGATAATGGGAAGTGATGCGAGTGAATGATAAACAAAAAAATATAATGAAATTATTATGGGATTTTGATTCTTTAAGAGAAAGTCAAATAATGAAATTATGTAATTGTAGCGAAACAGATATAAATAATTTGATTAGCAATAAGGTTATAAGTAAAGATGTAAAGAAAGGTATTTTAAAGTATGCAAAAAAAGAAATTAATAATAGGAATATTGTTGCATTTGATGTTGTTATGAATTATTTAGACAGAAATCCAATATTAAAAAAAGGGAAACTTCCAGTAAATGTGCATATGCAAACAGATTATTATACTTATGATATAATCGCAATTAAGGAAGTTGAAATAGAAGCTTTATTTGATAAAATTGATGAAATATCAAAGGCAGAAAGAGTTATAATAATTATTGAAACAAAAGATTATAGAAAACAGTTTTTAAATACCAAAAGATCTTGTTATATATGTACTTATTCACCATTAGAAATTGTTGATAGAATAAATTGAAAAATGTATAGTAAAATTAGTGAAAAGTGTATATTAAAAGTATTGAAAAATGTATAATGATATGCTAAGAAGCATTAGTAGAAAGAGATTTAAGAATATATATGGATTATTTGGATGGACATTTGTATCATTTTAGAGATAATGTTTCAGGAGATGAAGTTGATAGCATATTAGAATTTAGAGATGGGGAATATGCTGCGGTAGAAATAAAATTAAGTGATGGTAGTGTTGAAGATGCTAAAAAAAGTTTAATAACTTTTTATAAAAATGTAAATAAAAAACCAAAATTTATGTGTATTATAGTGGGACATTATGAGGCAGTTATACAAGATAAAGAAACAGGAATATATATTATTCCAATAACATCTTTGAGACCATAGTTTAATAATTTGAAAATACAAGGACAAACATTTAAATAGTATATACGAAAATTTATTTCGGTGCATTATTTTACAGTTATAATTTCATTAGAAGAAAATAACGAATAGTTCACCAATACAGAAATATGAATGAATTAAAAGAAAAACGAGTATTAAAAAGAATTAGAAATAATAAAAAAGGTTATTGGGTAATTATTATTGAAGAATAGAATATATGATTTTGAAATAAAAATAAAAGGTGTATTAGGAATTTAATTCCTAGTACGCCTTATTTTTTATTGATTAACTTTTTCTTTTAATGCTTTTCCAGGTTTGAAAGCAGGAGTTATTGAAGCAGCAATTTTTAATTCAGCTCCAGTTTGTGGGTTTCTACCAGTACGAGCTGCTCTTTCTCTTGTTTCAAAAGTTCCAAATCCTATTAAAGAAACTTTTTCTTTTTTTACTAATTCATCAGAAACAATATTTACAAAAGCATTAATAGCAGATTCAGAATCTTTTTTAGAAAGACCAGTTTGTTCTGCCATTGCATTTACAAATTCAGCTTTATTCATTATATTCACCCCCTTCGACAAATAATTACATCTTTTGTATTTTTTAACAATTTATCAAAGTTATCAATTAAAGTCAATAAAATTAAAAAAATATGATTAAATTTTAATTAATTTAGTACAAAGAAAAAATTTTTGTGGTATAATGCCTTTGAGTACATAAAAATTCACAAGGAGGCAGAAAAATGTTAGAAAAGGTAGAAGTTTTATGCCATAGTAGTATAAAAATAAATAAAGAAAAAGTGATTTATATTGATCCTTTTAAAATAGATAAAAACTATAATGATGCAGATATAATTTTCATAACACATGACCACTATGACCATTATTCAGAAGATGATATAGAGAAAATAAAGAAAAATGACACAGTAATAGTTGCACCAGAAGAATTACTAATAAAATTATTAAGAAAAGGATTTAGACAAGATTATATAATTACTGTAACACCAGATGAACAAGACATGGTTGAAGGAATTAAATTTGAAACTGTACCAGCCTACAATACAGACAAGCAGTTCCATCCAAAAGAGAATGAATGGGTAGGATATATTATAGAACTAAACGGATATAGATATTATATTGCAGGAGATACAGATATTACAGAAGAAAACAAAAAAGTAAAATGTGATGTTGCATTTGTGCCTGTTGGTGGTACATATACAATGGATTTTAAAGAAGCAGCATTTCTAATAAATGAAATAAAACCTAAAATTGCAGTTCCAATACATTATGGAAGTGTTGTAGGAACAAAACAAGATGCAGAGGATTTTAAGAGATTGCTACATCCAGAAATAAAATGTGAAATATTAATGAAATAAGAGAGGAAGTTAAGGCAATGAATCCATTTAAAATATTTAATACAGAAGAAATTGAAAAAATTAACAAATCAGCAGGAACACTAGAAAATAGAAATTATACAAAAGAAGAATTGTGTATGTTAGAAAATAGTATATTAACAGATATAATGAGCAAAAGCAGTAAAAATGGAGATATAGGCAAGGCAAGAAATGAGTTGGATTCAATATTAAGTAAAATTGAAAAATGTAAAGGATAAAGTAATGAATAAAGAAGATATAATAAATTATTGCTTATCATTAAAAAACACATACCAAGATATGCCATTTCCAAAAGATTTTGAATCTATAGTTATGAAACATAAAGAAAATAAAAAATGGTTTGCATTACTTATGAATGTAAATAATAAGTTATATTTGAACATAAAAACAGAGCCAGAATATTCAGAATTGCTAAGAAATTCTTGCAAATACATAATTCCAGGTTATCACATGAACAAACAACATTGGAACACCATTATTGTTGATGATTGTACTGACTTTGATTTATTAAAAGAATTAATAAAGGAAAGTTATAACTTAACAAAAAAGAGGTAATGTATGAAATTAAAAGTATTTGAAGTAGTAGAATTATTAGATGGAAATAAGGCTACAATTTTAGAGAATAATAAAAATAGATATAAAGCAGAAATTGTTAATAAATATGGAGAAAGTCAAGGCACAAAATATATTACCGAAACAGATATAAAGAAAATTCTGATTTCTAAATAATAAAATAACACTCACAAAAGATGGAATAAAAATGCAGAAATGAGTGAGATAATGGAAAAAAAGATATACAAAGAAGTAAACAAAAATGAAACAGAAACAACTATAAATGTTTTATATAAGGAAGAAAAAATTTGTATATATACTAATAAAGTTGATTTGCAAAAACAATTAAATAAATTATTGGGAGAACCTACAAAAGAATATAAAATAAAAAGAAGTATTGTAGGGAGCAGTTGGGAGATAGATTTTAAAGAAAAATCAAAAATATCTCAAATGATTTTAAAAGCTAATATATATGAATTATAAAAGTAAGGAAAATAAAATGTATTATGTGTATATGTTAAGATGTAAAGATAATTCAATTTATACAGGAATAACAACAGATATAAATCGTAGAATGGAAGAACATTTTAGTAAAGGACAAAAATGTGCTAAATATACTTTAAGAAATATAGCCAATAAATTAGAATGCGTATGGCAAACAGAAAATAGAGTATTAGCATCAAAATTAGAATATCAAATAAAAAAATTACAAAAACAATATAAAGAAGAATTAATAATTAAGAATAATTTAGAAGAACTATTATCAGATAAAATAGAGGCTAGTAAATATAAGAAATATAAAATACAAGCTTATAGTTTTACTGACTAATAGTAAGTTGTCGTTGAGATTAAAATTTATTATGAGGAGATGTATCTTATGAAAAAGAAAATATGTATTGGTATAGGAATAATTTTAATTATACTTATAGTTGCAGGAATTATTACAAATTATGCAGATACTGGTAGAGTAACAACAGGACATGAGCCAAAGTATTGCATAAAAGTGGTTAGCCATGATGGAAGTAAAGTAACTTATTGGGGATTAGGTTATAAAGTAATTCGTTATGTTGGAGTATCTCCAAATGAACCTTATGAAAATAATATTGGTACAAAAATGGGTAGTTGGTTTATGAAATATGAATTGCCTGAATCCGATACTGTTGAAATTGAATATGAAGGAAAAACAATTACTATAACTGATATAAAAGATATAGGAACTATTGAAAACATATTAGTAAATTCAAAATATAACAATGAAATATGTAACGGAATAAATACTCACAAAATAATATTAAATAATGATGTTTATTATATTAAAGAATCTTGTAAAGAAATACAAAAAGGAAACAAACAAGCGATAATTTCAACAGAAGATTTAGAGACAATCAATAATATTATTTTTAACAAAATGGATAATGAACAAAGTCAAGAAGAACAATTCTTTTATGGGAGAGTAGTTGAAGCAACTGCTAGTTATATTATAGTAGAGCCAAATGAAGATGAAGAAGAAAGAAAATCAACAGATAAAATTAGTATAAGTTTAGGAGAGTACAATGATGCACTTTATGAAGTAGGGACAAATGTAAAGATAACATATAATGGTGAGATAATGGAAACATACCCAGCACAAGTTAAAGCAACAAAAATTGAATTAAAATCAGCTGAAAACTTTGAAATACTTTTCAAAAATAGGCAACCAATCGACAGCTATAATAAAGTTTACGCTATATTAGATAAATCAGAAACAAACAAATATGATTACACTATATATGCGTATGATGGAAGTGTAAATATTAGAATTGATGGTAAAGAATATTCTTTAAAAGAGGCTCTATCAGAAAATAAAATAACAATGGAAGAAATTATATCAAAAGCAAATAAAGATGAAAAAGATGGAAAAATAAAAGCAGATATGTATAAAGATGGTGGAAGTATGGAATATCACTATGAGAATTATACAATAATAAAATGTCATACTGTAGATGGAAATAGAGATGTATATATAGGAACTAAAGATTTAAAACTAACTGATGTTATATAAATCATCTCGAGAAATTACAATTTAGTAATTAGTTAGAAAAATAGTAATTTGTAGGTGAATTTGATAATGAAAAAAATATTAGTTGTAGAAGATGATATGGATATACATAATTTAATAAAAAATGTCTTAGAAAAAGAAAGATATGAGGTTATAAGTGCATATTCTGGAACAGAAGCAATATTATTGAGTGAAAAAAATAGCATAGATTTGATATTGTTAGATTTAATGTTGCCAGGACTAAGTGGCGAAGAAGTTATAGAAAGAATAAAAAATATACCAATTATAGTAATAAGTGCAAAAATATCATCAGAAGATAAAGTAAATGTTTTAACTATTGGAGCAAATGATTATATTACTAAGCCATTTGATACAAACGAATTATTAGCAAGAATAAAAGTTCAATTAAGAATGAATAAGAGAGAAAAAAATGAAACTTTAGTATATAAAGATATGATGTTAGATAGTTCAACACATATATTATTCATTAAAAAAGAAAAAATTAGTTTAACAAAAATGGAATATACAATTTTAGAACAATTACTGTTAAAACCTAAAGAAATTATAACCAAAACGAAATTAATCCGACTATTAAATAATAATAGTATGATTTATACTAAACAATATGATGAAAATTCTCTAAAAGTTCATATAAGTAATATAAGGAAAAAAATAAGAAATATTACAAATGATGAATACATAGAATCTGTATGGGGAATAGGTTTTAAGTTATATGATTAAAATCTTAACTAATTCTTAACTGTTACTTAACTATTTTCTTAACTATTTTATGATAAACTTATTTCATAAGAGAGGAGGAAGAAAATGAAGTATATTTTAGAAACAAAGAACATTGAAAAAAGGTACGGTCATTTTAAAGCTTTAAGTAATCTGAATATGCACATTCCAAAAGGTGCAATATATGGATTGATTGGAAAAAACGGAGCAGGAAAGACAACTTTGATAAGACTAATTTGTGGGCTACAGAAAGTTACATCAGGAGAATATACTATTTATGGAATATCAAATAATAGTAGAAAAATTGTAGAAGCAAGAAAAAGATTAGGAGGAATTGTTGAAACACCATCTATTTGTTTAGATATGACGGCTGAAGATAATCTTAAAGAACAATACAAGATTATAGGTTTGCCTTCTTATGATAATTTGCAAGAAATATTAAAATTAGTCAGATTAAACAATACAGGTAAGAAAACTGCTAAACATTTTTCTTTAGGAATGAAACAAAGATTAGGATTAGCTATTGCATTAGTTGGAAATCCAGATTTATTAATTTTAGATGAACCTATAAACGGATTAGATCCAGAAGGAATTATAGAAATTAGAGAACTAATTTTAAGACTCAATAAAGAAAAAGGAATTACTTTTCTGATTTCTAGTCATTATTTAGATGAATTGTCTAAAATTGCAACTTTTTATGGAATTATAGACAAAGGAAAAATTATTAAAGAAATTGATAAAGATGAATTAGAACAAAATTTTAGAACAAGAACACAAATTAATGTATCTAATTTAAAAGAATGTGTTAAGTATTTAGAAGAAAAAAATTTAACTTATAAAGTTATTTCTGATAATATAATAGACATATATAAAAAAATAAATGTATCGGAACTTGTTATTGCACTCTCAAAAAGAAATTGTATTGTAAATGATTATCAAGAAAAAGGAGAATCATTAGAAAATTACTATTTGAACTTAATAGGAGGTGCAATTAATGATTAAATTATTGAAAGCAGGTTTTTTTAGATTAAAAAAAGATATTATATTTTGGCTATTTGTATTTTTAACTATTGGAATAGCAGGATTCACATTATTTAGACATACATCTAGCGAAGGAGTACATTTAGATAAAATAATAAATGAATTTATAACATATATAGGAATTTTCATCGCAATATCTGTAAGTATTTTTGTTGGAAAGGAACATTCACAAGGCATTATAAGAAATAAAATTATAGTTGGACATTGTAGGATTTCAATTTTTTTATCAAACCTTATAATTAGCATAGTAGTTTCGCTATTATGTGAAGCAATTTTTTTATTAGTAGTTTTCTTAATTGGAATACCTTTATTTGGACAAATGCAAATGACCTCAACTCAATTTGCGATGGTTTTATTAAATACTATTTTGATAATTATATCGTTTTGCTCAATATATAATTTTATATCGATGATATGTTCAGAGATAACAATATCAACTACTATATGTATAATTCTCTTTATAGCAATGTTTATTGCACAAGGGGCATTTAGTTTAACAGCTCATACAAACAAATATATTGAAAATGCTTTTTATGATGAAAATGGAAATAAACATATTATTAGCCAAGAACTTAATCCAAACTATCCAGGAGATGAAAAAGTTAAACAAGCAAGAATTATGTATCTTTCAATTCCTCAAGGACAAGCTATGGAAATTGGTAATAATAATTTAGATTATTTAAAACAAATGCCTATTTATTCTATTACTTTAATAGGTATAGTAAATATTTTGGGAATTTATATTTTCTCTAAAAAAGAATTAAAATAGGGGGAAAAAGTGAATATTAGTTTAGTATTTATAATAATATTAGTTTTTGTATGTATATTTTTAATTGTAAAATTATTTATAATAAAAAAGACAATTAGAGAAATAGAAAAATCTTTTACATATATCCTAGAATCAGATACAAACAATATAGTAACTATATCTTCATTAGATAAAGATATTAAAAACTTAACTATAAATTTAAATAAGAACTTAGTGGAGTTAAGGAAACAAAAATTACAATACAAAAACGGAAATCAAGAACTAAAAAAAATAATAACTAATATTTCACACGATTTAAGAACACCTTTAACAGCTCTTAAGGGATATATAGATTTAATAAAACAAGAAAAATTGTCTGATAATCAAAAGAAATATTTAAAAATAATACAAAAAAAGTCTGATGAAATAACTGAACTTACAGGACAATTATTTGAATTTTCAAAAATAGTAGATACATTAGAAAATAATATAAATATAAAGAAAGAAGAATGTTGCATAAACGAGATTTTAGAAGAAACTTTAGTAAACTTTTATAGTATTTTTAAAGAAAAAAGTATAATTCCAACAATTAAAATTACTGATAAAAAAATGTATAAAACAATAAATAAAGTTTCAATAGTAAGGATTTTTGAGAATATTTTATCAAATGTATCAAAATACAGTAATGGTAATTTTAAAGTAGAAATGAATGAAGATGGAATAATAACCTTTTCTAATAAAGCCACTTCATTAGATGCGACAACAGTTCAAAAGATATTTGATCGATATTTTTCTGTAGAAAATGCAAAAGAATCAACAGGAATAGGATTATCGATTGCTAAACAATTAGTAGAATTAAATAATGGTACTATCAAAGCGGCATATAATGATGGATATTTAATTATTGAAATTAATCTCTAATATGAACCATAAGATTATTTTGCATAATGTTAATGAGTTACATCCGTTAGACAAATTACAAGTTGAAAGTGAGATTCAGTAGCATGGAGTTTGGATGGATAAATGTTTTTGGAACTATAATAGTTGTTACTATGTTAATTCCAAATATTATATATGGAATTAAAAATAAAAGTGTAGAAAACAAATATAAAAATAATCTAGTAAATGTATTGGAGCAAATAGGAAGATATGTATCTTTAATGTTGACTATCTTTCCAATAGGAATATCTGGTTTTAAAAGTGCAGGATATATGTTGGTTTATCTGATTGCCAATGTTATATTACTTTTATTATATTTAATTATATGGATATGTTATTTTAAAAGTAAATCTTTATTAAAAACAATAACTTTAGCAATTATACCTACAATAATATTTTTTGTTTGCGGTATTACATTAAAACATTGGGGATTAATTATATCTTCTATCATATTCGGTTTTGCACATACTTTAATAACATATAAAAATAATTGTTAAAATACAATATGTAAGGGAGTTTTAAGATGATAAACATATTAGTTCATGGACTTGGGCAAAATGAAAGTAGTTGGGATAAAGTTAAAGAGTTATTGGAAGAAAATAAAGTTGAGGTTGAAACACCTAATTTATTTAATCTTGCAAAAAATTATCAATTAAGTTATGAAAATTTATATAAAATATTTGCTGATTATTGTAATAGTTTTAAGGAAAAATTAAATATAGTTGGTCTTTCTCTAGGTGGAATACTTGCTATTGACTATGTGAACGAATATCCAGAAAAGGTCAATTCAATAATATTAAGTGGCACACCTTACGAGATACCAAAATCAATTATTACTATACAAAATATTATATATAAATTTATGCCCAAAAAAGTTTTTAAACAAATTGGTTGTAGTAAAAAAGATTTGATAACTTTAATGGATTCGATGAAAAACTTGACTATACCTCAAAAAACTCCTAATATAAAATGTAGGACACTTATTATTTGTGGAGAAAGAGAAAAAAATAATATAAATATGAAAAGTGCTATTAAACTAAATGAAGTTATAAAAAATAGTAAATTTGAAATTATCAAGAATGCAGGACACGAAGTAAATATAGATAATCCAAAGGAATTTGCCGATGTAATATATAGTTTTTGGAAAGATGATTAGTAACACGATTTCTAATTTATCGAGATGATTAAGAGGTAATTTATGATAAGAAAATTTGAAAACAGTGATATAGATGATATAATGCAAATATGGAAAAATGTAAATATAGAAGCTCATAATTTTATTTCAAAAGAATATTGGGAAAATGATTATGACTATGTAAGAAATATTTTGCCTAAAGCTGAAATATATGTATATGTAGATAACAATGAAATAATAGGATTTATTGGAATGAACGAAAACTATATTGAAGGAATCTTTGTTAATACAAATAGCCAGCATAGAGGAATAGGAACGGCATTATTAAATAAAGTGAAGGAAAATGGAAAAAATTTAACTTTAAGTGTTTATCAGAAAAATACCAATGCTATCAATTTTTATAAAAAGAATGATTTTAAAATTACAAGCAAGAGTATAAATAAAGCCACAAATGAAATAGAATATACAATGACGTGGAACAATTAAGTGAAAAATTACAATAGATAGGGTAGATGATTAGTTGAAATTATCTACTCTTTATTGTATAATCATAACAACAGTTAGTAATTTAGTTCTTGTATTACAAATATACAAATTAAATTTTATGGCAAGAATAGTATGTCAATATTTTTTAATAATGACATAAAAAAAATATTGACATTGAATTTTAATAATAGTTGAAATAATAAGCATTAATTGATATAATTGTAATTAAATAATGGAAAGGAAACGTGGTTATGAAAGATACAATTGTTTATTTAATAAGACATGCAGAAACTGTTGATGAAAATGGAATAAGAAATACAAGTGAAGATTCACAATTGATTAATGAAAAAGAGATATTATCTGTTGAAGGGGAAGAACAAGCAAAAAGATTAAGTGAGAATGAAGAATTACAAAATCTAGATGTAATATGGTCAAGTAGTTATACTAGAGCTAAAGCAACAGCAAAATATATTGCAAATGTAAATGATTTACCTTTTAATTTAGACAATAACTTAAGTGAAAGAAAATTAGGAAATTTAAAAGAATTAGGAGAATTTATGAAGGATAAAAATACAAGAGATCCTTCACAAGAGCAACTGTTAGATAGAACATTTAGAACATCTGATGGAGAAAGTGCAGAGCAAACTAGAGAAAGAATGAATAAATTTTTTGACAAGATACTTAAAGAATATGAAGGAAAAAGAATTGCAGTAATTAGTCATGGCGGTTCAATAAAGTTCTTTTTATTAAATTGGTGTACAGTAAATGAAAATGTTAAACTTGTCTATAACGAAAATACAATATTAAACATAAAATCACCATGTTTATTAAAATTAACCTTTAGAAAAAATGAATTGATTAATTTAGAGCAAATAGATTAATTGAAAGCCATAAAATGGATTTTATTATAAATTCGTTTTATGGTTTTGTTTTAAATTGATGTAATTATATATATGTAGAGAAATTTTAAGAGTTAATTATAAATTTTATTTGACATAATTTACATAAAATGGTATAATTTTGTTGTAAATGGAGGGATTTTTTATGATAAAAAATATAGGGTGGACATTAGGAAATGACTGTCCTTGTAGATGTAAACATTGCTATTCTTTTTCAGTTAGACAGAAAGGGCAAAATTTAACAAAAGAAATAGTTGATAAAGTTATAGAACAAATTGAAAAATTAAATGTAGAAACAGTTAATTTAGGTGGTAATGAACCAATTTTTACAAATGGTTTAGATGTTAAAAACAGTATGTTACCATATATATTAAAAGAGCTGAATAAAAGAAATATAAAGGTAGGTATAACAACTGCTGGAATAAGTCTTATTGCATTAAAAAATACTTATCCTGAATGTTTAGAATTATTAAATGATGTAGATATTAGTTTGGATTCACCTTTTGAAAATGAACATAATGAAAATAGAGGTGGAGATGTTTATAAATACGCTATTCAAGCTTTAGAAATTTGCAAAGAATATAATATTGAATCAGGAATTATAATGTGTGCAATGAACTGGAATTTTACAAAAGACAGAATTGATGCATTATTAGAAATTGCAAAAAAATATGATTCAAATATAAGATTTAATCTACTTAAACCAATACAACCACAACATTTTAAACTTGTACCTTCAAAAGAACAGGTGTTGGAAAATTATAAATATTTATTTGAAAAATGCGATACTGTTGAATTAAGTGAACCAATCTTATCAGGGTTAACACAAAATAATAAAGTTAAAGGATGTGCTTGTGGAATCTATTCAATGAGAATAAATTCTATAACTCCAGATGGTAAAATACCTGTATCTCCATGTGTATATATGCATGATTATAGAGTTGGAGATTTATTAAAAGATGATATATTTGATATTATAAATTCAGAGCAATTTAAAGCATTTAAAACAAGAAAAGATAATTATAAAAATATTGAAGGTTGTAAAGACTGTGATAAAGCTGACATATGTAGAGGTGGATGTTTTGCTATGGCATATACATACAAAAAATGTGAAACAGGAGAAAAAGATTTGTATGCTAGAGATCCATTTTGCTTTAAAGATATTGATATAGAGAATAATATTAATTATAAAAAAAGCAACAAACAATTAGTACATGAAAATTATTTATGCACATGGATAGGAAAACCAAAAAAATAAAGGAGAGTTAATATGAAATCAGAAATAGTTGTTAGAAAAAATATGACTCTTACTAATGAAAAAGTAAAAAATATGTGTAGATTGAATTATGAAGATAATGATTTCCTTTTTACAACACAATATGGAAGATGTGTTATTATAGATAAATCAAAGGGAATTATCAATATTGAAGGAGATGATGATAACAATATTCAAGAATATAAAGAATACCTTCAAAATATTTTGGAAAAAAGAAAAGATAAAATTATTTTAACAACTTTGTCGCCAGATACACATAGAACCTCTGAAGAAAATTTAGGATTATCATATTTAACTGCAGTTTTAAGAAAGAGTGGATATAATGTTGAAATAATTGATGGATGGCTTGGAGGCTTAAGCGATGAAGAAGTATTGAGAAGAATTTTGTCTGATAAAGATGCATCTATTGTTGGAGTTTCATGCTATATGTCAAACAATGATAAATCAATAGAATTAGCCAAAAGAATAAGAAAAGCTAGACCAGAAGTTAAATTAATGTGTGGTGGTTTTGGACCATCGTTTAATCCACCAAAATTTGTAAAAGATGGTGTGTTTGATATAGCAATGATTGGAGAGGGAGAAGAATCAATTGTTGAAGTATCTGATTATTTTACTGGAAATTCAGAAAGAAATATTGAAGATATAAAAGGTATTGCTTTTGAAAAAGACGGAGAAATAGTAAGAACTGAAAAAAGAAATTTAATATCTGATTTGGATGTCATACCATTTCCAGCAAGAGATACAATGAAAATGGCAAAAGACAGAAAATCTACGGTAAATATTTTAACTGCAAGAGGTTGTATGGGAAATTGCCTATTTTGCTCTGTTAACGCTTTTAATAAATTATCCAATGGAAGTAAATGGAGAGGTAGAAGTATTGATAATATTATAGATGAATTAGAACAGCTTCAAAATATGGGAGTTAAATATATTAAAGTTATAGATGATAGTTTCTTAGAACATGATAGAGATGAACAATGGGCAAAGGAGTTTTGTGAAAAAATAAAAGCAAGAGGTATCGATGTTTCATTAAGAGGCTCTTTAAAAGCTGACCAAGTTGAAGATAGTAAAATAAAATATTTAAAAGAGGCAGGATTTCATTCATTTGCTTGTGGGATTGAAAATGGTTCTGATACAGCACTAAAAAGAATGAATAAAAGTGCTAATCTAGCTGCAAATAAAAAGGCATTAGATATTTTGAAAAAATATGGAATATATGTTCAAGCAGGCTATATATTATTCGATGATAATACAACATTTGAAGAACTTAAAGAAAATTATGATTTCTTAAGAGAGTATGATTGGATTATTACAAAAGGAATTTTTTCGGAAATGTTTGCAGCTGATGGAACATTATATACAGAAAAACTAAAGAAAGAAGATAAGATTGTAAAAAATGATTTATATGATAATAATAAATATGAAATTGTAGATCCAAAGGTAAAAATGACTTACAATGCTTTGAAAAAATGGCATAAATCACACATGAAGTTATATGATATGATTATTGATCCTATTTCATCTCCCAAAGCTATTGACTCAACTGGAGAAAAATCATTTTATAATTTATACTATCAATTGAAATTAAAAGATTTAGACTTTATGAAAATGGTTTTAGATAATGTAGAAAGAGGAATTACAGAAGAAGAACTTAATGAAAAAGTTTTGACTCAAATTAGAAGCAACTCTGATTTTTATAGTTCAATAAATAGAAGTGGACAAGCCTTGTGTGAAAAATATAATCTAAATTATGATGGTAAAGAAAATCCATTTATAAGATAGTAAAATTAAAAAAAACTTTAATTTTTTATAATTTAATTATATAATAAATGTAATATTATAAATGATTTTTATATATAGAATGGAGGTAAATATATATGGCTATTATGAATGTAACTAAAAATGTTAAAAATCAATTCTCAAACGATAAAAATCTAGCTATGAGAATTAATTTTTATAAAAAATACACAACTAATAAGTACAAATTTGCAGATTGGTTATTTGATAAATATGTTTTTAAAGAAAATATGAAAATCTTAGAATTAGGATGTGGAAACGGAAGTCACTGGGAAGGAAAAATTGAAACTTTGCCAAATGGTTGTAGTTTAGTATTATCAGATTTTTCAGAAGGCATGTTAGATTTAGTTAGAGAAAAATTTTCAAAAAAGAAGAATGTTTCAATTGAAAAAATTGATATACAAGATATTCCGTATGAAAATGAAACATTTGATATTGTAATTGCAAATCATATGTTATTTCATGTACCAGATTTAAATAAAGCATTATTAGAAGTAAAAAGAGTATTAAAAGATAATGGAGTATTTTATTCTGCAACAGATGGGAACGGCGGAATGAGACCGTTTTTACATAATGCAATAGTAAAATTTGAGCCAACATCTACAGCATTTACAGAACAGTTGCCTTTCAACCTTCAAAATGGTTGTGAAATTTTAGGCAAATACTTTGAGAATGTTCAAAGATTTGATTATGAAAATACACTTGCAATAACTAATACACAAGACCTGATAGATTGGTTAAAGTCAACTAAATCTATTTCAGGTTATTCAGATGAAAGTTTATCAAATTTATATAATTATTTTGAAGATATAAGAGAAAAAGATGGTGCTATAAATATTCCAAGAGAAACAGGGGTATTTATAAGTATTAAATAGAATTGAAAAGAGGTATTTTGTATGGAATTTGAAAATTATGAAAGAGAACTTAAATATTTAATAAAGAAGAATGAAAAATATACTTCAAAACAGTTTCTTGAATTTCTTTATGAAAATGGATATAAATTGGTTGAAAGTTTTGAAAAAGAAAAACATGAAACTTACTATGATGATAATGAATTTACTATATTAAATAGGGGAGATGTCATGAGAGGTAGTAATATGGTTACTGAACAATTTAAGGGATTTTTGTATAAGACAAATAAATGTAATCCTGAAAAGCCTTATGTGTCTAAACTCGAACTTGGAACAAAATTAAGAGGTCAGTATAAAGATGTAAATGAATTTATTAAGGAGTTAAATATAAATGTAAGAGGCGAATTGAGCATAAAATTATTTGCAAATATGAAAAGAGAGGTAAGTATAGTAGAAAAAGATGGAGATCGTTTATATGTTTCTTATGATAAAGTTAAATATTTTGAAAAAGATGAATCAAATTCAGTTTACGAAGAAATGCTTGAAATAGAAGATTGGAAAAAACCAAATACAACAGATGTAGATTATGATTATGATAGACATTTGATAGAAGTTCATAACTTAATTTCAAAAGCTCAACTTCCAATAGAACTTACAAAGGACAGCAAATATTTTAGAGGATATACTGTTCTAAATAAAAGATAGGAGTAAAAATGAATAATTTTATAGTATTTGAAGGCATATGTTGTAGTGGAAAGACAACAACATGCAAGCTATTAATTGAAAAAATAAATGAATTAGGATTTGAGGCTGTATATAATCATGGTGCAATGACATATACTGATTTAGGTAAAAAATTTAAAGAGAATTTAGGCAAAAAAGATATGCCAATTACTGTTTCATATTTTTTTACGGATTTAATAATAAATACTAAAAATATTATTAGACCTTATTTGGCAAATAATAATACAATTGTATTACAAGATAGATATTTTGATGCAATAACAACATATATAAAGGCATACGGCGATTATATTAAGTCTGATTATAACATTTATGATATACCAAAAGCATTTGTAGAAAATGATATATTGGTTAAGCCATCATTAAGTGTATTTTGCATTCCACCATTTGAAATTATAAAAGAAAGAATGGATCAAAGTAAAGAATCACCAGTACATGATTTTTACAGAGATAATCCTGAATTTTTTAAGATTGTTTATAATGAACTTGTAAGTAAAGCAAATGAATCAAAAGAAAATATAATAATTGATACATCTTCAGATTTATCAGTAGAACAAGGAATAAATAAAATATTAGAATTTATAAAAAAGTAAGAAAGTAAAGGATTGAAAAAATGTCTAAAATTAAATTGTTTAGTGGAATGGATTTTTCGGGAAAAACTACTATTGTTAATGGAATTAATAAAAAAATACCAAATACTTTTAAAATAAAAAAGAAATTTTTAACTCCAATTGATTTAATAGAAAATGTAAGAAAACAAAATACATGGCTATCTCCAGAAGAATGGAAACCATTACTTCAAGAAAACATACAAAAGGATATAGAAAATTATAAAGAAGATGGATTAATTTTATTAGATTCGTTATGGATAATTAAATATTTAGCTGGTAAAATTGAAAAAGGCGATAAAGAAGATGAAGAAGAAATATCTATATTAAAAGAACTATTAAAAAATTATCCAGAAATGGATTCTTTCTATATTACGGTTGGTATGGAAGAAAGAATAAAAAGATTTCATGAAAGAGCTAAATCTGGTAATGAAGTTACTGGTTCAGATAAATTGATTATGGATGTAGATAAATTTGAAAAAAGAGAAAAAATTTATAAAAAAATAGTATTGGAAATTTTTCCTAATACTAAAATTATTGACACTACTAATATTAATCAAGAAGAAACAATCGAATTAATAATTAATGATAAAAATTTTATGAAAGATATGTAAAAGTAAAGAAGATTTTGAGAGATTATCTCTCAAAATCTTCTGTTTTTGGTAATTTATTTTCTAGAAATTCATAATGTTCAGATTCAGTATAGTTATGTTTAGGAACTCGTAAAGATTTTAAGAATTTTTGAACTCCACTAATTCCACCTAATCTTTCTACTTCTTGTAGTTTAGCCAATGTTAAAGTTTGAATCCTCATATATCTATCAATTTCATATACAGTATCTCCAAGTTTATCTCTTTCCGTAATTAATACTAAATTATGGTCATCTAAAGTAAGCAAATCATCATTTTTGTACCTATCAATTCTACCAGAACCAAATTTGTCGCTTTCAATACGATGTTCCGTATATTTATGGTCTTGCTTTAATCTTCTAAATCTTTCTTTTTCAGATGGAGCGACTAATTCAACACCAGTTACTTCAGCTGTTGGGAAGGTTTTCTCTAATATATCAATTTGCTCTATTGGATATTCAAGTACAGCTATTTTTCCTTCAGAAAAGGCTTTTTTTATATCGGCAGTTCTAATTGCAGCAAAACCACCATGTGTTACAGGAGCAATATTAAAGTATTCGCCAGCATTATATTTTTCTTGCATTGTTTCTAAATCAACATGTCTTGAACCAAATTCTCCAGGTCTTGATGCTCTACTTCTATCAAAAGGAATATGTACATATTTGGCAGGGTATAACATACCAAGCAATGCACATGTTGTTGTTTTACCAACACCACTTGCACCAGATATTACAAGAATCTGATCATTACCACGTTTTATTACATCAAATTTTTTCATACTTACCATCCTTATATAAATATTATAAAGTAATTATACTATTTTATAATGAAAATGTCAATAAAAGGAAGTTATTATGACAACTTAATAATACAATAAAATACCTCACTTAATTTAATAAAAAAAGCGAGGATTTTAAATAAAAAGTTATCTAATAATAATATGTTTGAAAAATCTTTCTTGATATTCTGTGAGAGCATTAATTTGTTCATCGGTATAATCAACATTTTCAGGAACAACAATAAGTTTGTCGTCATCATCGGTTAAACGATGTAAGACTGCAATACAAACACCTTCAAAAGATTCAACAGGTTCAAAAACTCCAAGTATATATGCATCTAGTTCTTCACCATCGCCACTTACTGTATTAGGAATGTATCCATAGTTATTTGGATATATATATCCCCATTTTGGATGTTTTGAACCCATTTTTCTGTCAACTGTTACTGTTACTTTTTTGCCAATATATTTTTTGAAATCGTCCATTTTAATCCTCCTAACATTATGATAACTTTTGTTTAAATATATAGAAATTATAACATAAAACATTGAGTTTCTCAAGTTTTAGTATAAAAATGATTCAAATAATTGAAAAATCTATGAAAAAATGGTATTATATTTTAGTCAAAAATAAGTTATATAGATTGGAAAAGAAAATGATAGATAAAGAGGAAATAAAAAAAGTATCTGATACAATAGAAATTGTGAAAAGCAATATAGAAGAATATGAAATATTGTATAGTAATTTATTAAAAGGAAATGCTGATGAACAATATATTCAAAATATGAGTAAAGAATATAGCAATAAGTTAAAAAATTTAAATAAAGCAATTTCTGTACCATATTTTGCACGAATTGATTTTAAAGAAAATAAACAGAACAATATACAAAAAATATATATTGGAAAAACTGGAATATTTAATAATGATTATGAAGTAGTTGTTACTGATTGGAGAGCACCTATTTCAAGTATATATTATGATGGGCAGTTGGGCAAAGTAGAATACGAATGTCCTGATGGAATAATAGAAGGAGATTTGAGTAAAAAAAGGGTTTATACTATTGAAAATTCTATATTAAAGGATTATCAAGATATAGATATAACTACAAATGATGAATTTTTGCAAGAATGTCTTACAGAAAATTCAGAATCTAGGCTTAAAAATATTATTTCCACAATACAATCGGAACAAAATAAAATCATTAGAGCTAAAATGTCAAAGCCTCTTATTGTACAAGGGGTAGCAGGTTCTGGAAAAACAACAGTAGCATTACATAGAATAGCTTATTTAGTATATACTTATGAGAAAGAGTTTAAGCCAGAAGAATTTCTAATTATTGCTCCTAATAAATTTTTCTTGAACTATATTTCAAATGTTTTACCAGATTTGGGTGTAGACTATGTAAAACAGCAAACATTTGAAGAGTTTATGCTTGAAAATATTGATGCAAATTTTAAAATTAATCCAATAAATGAAGAATTATCTAATATAGTTAATCAAAATGGAGAAACAGATTTAATAAAAAAATCTGCAAATTTTAAATCTTCTTTAAGATATAAAGAATTAATAGATGATTTTATTAATGAATTTTTGCAGAATAGTTTGCCAAAAGAAGATTTTAAAATTTCTGGCATTGTAATATTCAATAATGATGAAGTAATAGATATGTTTATGAATTACTTTAAAAATAATTCAATAAATGAAAGTAAGAAAATGTTAACAGCAGTATTACAAAAAAGAGTTAGTAATATTGCAGATGAGTTAATAGATAAATTATCAGAACAAAGAAAGAATAAATTAGATAATATAGATAAAGATTTAAGTGAAGATAAAATAAAAGAAATAAGATTAAATATTTTTAAAGAAACAGAATATGAAATGCAACAACTTTTTAAAGGTGGAAAAAAATTAGTAATAGATTATTTAAAAAATTTTAAAATTGAAAAGGTTTTACAAGTATATAAAAAAATTATTAATAATCAAATCTTATTTGAGAAATATGTAGAATCTGAATTATATGAATACATTTTAAGAACATTTAAAGAAAATATAAAAAACAAAAAAGTTGAGTATGAAGATTTGGCACCATTATTTTATATTCAAAATAAATTTTGGGGAAATATTAATAATATCAAATTAGAACATATTGTTATTGATGAAGCACAAGACTTAGGAGAATTTCAATTTTATAACTTTAAAGAATTAGTTAAACCTAATATGTCAATGACAATTTTAGGCGATATAGCTCAGGGTATATATTCATATAAAGGAACTAACAATTGGCAAAAATTAAATCAAAATGTATTTAACAATCAGGCATCAATAGAGGTTTTAAAAGAAAGTTATAGAACTTCTATGGAAATTATGAATGAAGCAAATACAGTAATAAATAAATTTACGGATAATGAAAATATTATTTTAGCACAACCAATTGAGAGACATGGAGATGAAGTACAACATTGGAAAGTTGATAGCGAAAATAATAAAATTATAAAAATATGTGAAATAATAAAGAAACAATTAGAAGTTGGGCACATAAATATTGCAATAATCACAAAAGATTTTAATGAGAGTATAGAATTGCATAAAGAAATTACGAATTATGGAGTTAATGCAGAATTAATTTCAGAGAATTTGGATAAATATACTGGGGGAGTAATTGTTATACCTTCATATTTATCAAAAGGTTTAGAATTTGATAGTGTAATTATTTCAGATTCTAATAAATATAGTGAAGATATTCTAGAGACAAAATTACTGTATGTAGCTTGTACAAGAGCAATGCATACACTTGATATTATAAGCAAATAAAAATTAGTATAAATTATATTGAGATGAAAGAGTAGCAACAAATTACATGTAGTTTGTTTGAAATATAGAAAGTTATAGTGCTTATTATATATTATTCAACCATTAGTTGATATAAAATCATCAATAATGCTTGATTTATGTAGTGAACTTAGAATAAGTGTAAATGAATTATTAAGTGGGGAGATGATTAAAATGAATAATTATAATGAAAAAGCTGAACAAAATTTATTAGAGATGAAAATTACTTATAGTAATTGGAATTATTCCTTTTATTATTGGAGTATCATTTGCAATAAGAATAGAACAAGTAGCAGGATATTATGAATGTCAAAAATGCCATCATAAATATATCCCAACATATTCAAGTGTTTTATGGTCTATGTACATAAATAGAACAAGATATATGAAATGTCCGAAATGCAATGAAAAATCTTGGAATAAAAAAATAATAAGTAAATAACAACTTACAGATTTATAGGTTAGTTTTAACTAACCTTATTTTTTATAAAATTTTGAAAAAGTTTGTAACCTTTTTCAAAAAAATGTTACTATGTATATGAAAGTTAACTGAAAAATAAATAAGGAGATTTAGATCTAAATTGAAAAATGAAATTTTAAAGGATTATTTAGTAAACAAAACTATTGATATAGACAAAATCATAGATGATTTTTATGGTTATGTTTATATGATAACCAAAAATGGTGCAAGCATATATATAACAGATGAAGATATTGAAGAAATAATATCAGATGTGTTTGTGGCCCTTTGGAAAAATGGGAGAAAGTTATCTGAAGGTACAGAATTAAAGCCATATATTGCAGGAATTACGAAAAATATTATAAAAAATAAATATCGAAAATCAGAACTAAAATTTGACTTGTCAGAATATGAAAACAGATTAATTTCAAATAATGACTTGGAAAAAATTACGGAAGAAAATGACCAAAATGACATAATAAAAAGCACATTGAAAGAACTTAAAAGTCAAGAATATCAGGTATTTATAATGTTTTATAGTGAAGGAAAAACAGTTAAAGAAATTGCGAAGATATTGAATTTTTCTGAAAGCAAAGTGAAAGTGGTACTTCACAGAGTTAGGAAAAAAATAAAAACAAATTTGGAGGATGGAGGTTATAGCTATGGAAAATAACAATTTAAAAGAACAAGTACGAAAAGATGTAAAAGAAAAGATAGCTGTATCAAACATCAGAAAGGAGTTTGATATGAAAAGTAAAAATAATAAAAAATTAATTTATTGGGTATCATCAATTTGTGCAGTATTTGTTTTATGCTTTAGCTTATTAATTAGCATAGATTTTCTTAACAATGATTCTAATACTGAAATAGCAAAAAATAATGGAACAGAAGATTTATATGGTAAGAAAGAAAATTTAGATATTAAGTTGAATATTAATAAAATTAAAGAACCACTAATGGCCAGTTTAGATGCAGATGAAAAAATAATAGATATTGAAAAATTACCAGAGAAATTTGATTTTATCAAAAATACAAACATACCAGATCAATACAAGCTTGAAAGTAGTTATAATGTATATACTAGAAAAGATATAAATGTAGAAGAATACGATGTATTACACGATTATGTATTTAAATATAGAAAAGATAGTATAAATAAGATAGTAATAGCTTTTTCTGAAATAGATAAACCATTAAGAGATTATTTTATAGATAGTAGTGATAAAGTGTCTATGATAGGAGATATAGAATTTATAATATCCAAATATAAAGAAATGTATATGGTAACATTTAGTTATGAAAATATCAATTTTGATATTGAAACAGTAGGAATAACAGAAGATGAATTAGTTAATTTGCTACAATCAATCATTACTGAAATTAATAAATCTGGTAAAGAAAACAAAATAGTAGAAGACAAAGACATTGGTGCAAATGAGCATGTAAATGAAGTTTTAAATAACAATTATACAGATTATTATGCAGGTAAATATATTGATAATAATGGTAATAATGTGGTGTTGTTATGTGAAGATAATGCAGCTAATAGAAAACAAATATGTAGTATATTAGGAATAACAGAAAGTAAAACAAAATTTAAAAAAGCAACATATTCTTATGAATATTTAACAAAATTACAAGATAAAATAAGTAAAGCCATGCAAAATAAAGAATTAACATTTGTAGTTTCTTCAGCACTTATGGAAGATACTAATAAAATAAAAGTTACAGTTATAAACAATAGTAATGAAAATATAGATAAATTAAAAGCATTAGATCCAAAAGGCGGAGCTATAGAAATAGAATACAACGAAAAAGGTATGGCTACGCAAGATTTATTAGTAAATGCAGAATAAAAAATTAGTAATATAGAGTAGAAAAAATAAATAATTATATGTTGTACGATTAAAATTAGGTAGAAATATCTAATTTTTTTCTTTTGAAAAAGCCTATATTTCAAGCAAAAACAAAAACTCTACTAACAGTCGGTTGATAAAATTAAGTAAAAATGATAAAATTTTCACCGAAAAAAGTGAAAAGGAAGTCATAAAAAATGGATAATCAAAAATTTGGAAAGTTCATAAAAGAGCTAAGAAAAAAATCTAACATGACACAAAAAGAATTAGGAGAAAAATTAAATGTTACAGATAAAGCAGTATCGAAGTGGGAAAGAGGATTAAGTTTTCCTGATATTACAATAATAAATTCATTAGCAGAAACATTTGGAATCACATCTTCAGAAATATTAAATGCAGAACTAGGTAAAAAAGAAGAAATAGATATAGAAAAAGCTATTCAAGAAGCAGTTGAAAATATAATGAAGGAAAAAGAAAAAAGACAGGAAAAGAGAAAGAAAATACAAAAGATTATAACAATAATATCAACAGTAGTATTTGTAATTTGTTTTATTATTCAACTTGGATATATAACTATTTTAAGAAAACATGGTTATGAATATGTATCAGACATTGTTTATTATATTATAAATGAAATTATTGTTATTACAGCTATAATTCCTTCAATATATATTACTCAATATAGCAAGATTAAAAATAAATTGATAAGTAATATAATAGTAACTTGTGTAGCAATTATTTTGACTACTACCAATTTTGCATTTATGCTTAACAATGGATTTAAAAATAAGTGTATTGTCAGCTTTTCGAGCGACTTTTCAAATGAATTAGTATTAAAGCAGAATAAAGAAACAGGAGAAACAATATTATATAAAAATGCAAAATTATTTATCTTTGCTAAACCAAAAGAAAAGTTTTCTTATGCAGTAGAAGGAAAGATAAAACATCAATGGCTAGTAAATGATGTTTGTAGCATTACATATAAGGATAAAGATGGAAAATTAAGAGAATTTGTTGCAACTTATGGAGATAGAAGTAATGGCATATCATATTATTATGTAACAACGGCTATTTCAGGTGATTGGCAAACAAGAAGTCAATATGGCACTCAAATAGAGATGTCTATGGATTCTAAAGGGATAAAGATTAAAAAAGATAAAAAGTCAGAAGAATTTGAATATGATAAGATTAAACAATATGGAACACTAGCAATTGTATTGTATAAAAATGAAACACCTAAATATGTAATTGCATTAAATAAAGATTGTAAAATAGATGAAAAGACAGAAATTATAAAAAGAGATGGAACAATAACCTTAACAGAAGTTTCAATGGAAAAGACAGTAAAAGAAAAACTATATTGTACTACATACAAAAATGCAAATGATTTAAGTAATTATAATGTTGTTAGTGTAGCTGCTAATGATTATAAGATACAAAATGGTATTCTATATATTAGTTATGATGGAAGAAATACAATAGAAGTACCAGGAGATTTTTCAAATGGTAGTTCAAGTTACAATAAATACAATTATCAAATCTCAAAAGAAAAAACTATATTTTATTATACTAAAAATCAGAAAAAATATTTAGTATATTCAGATGATATGGGAGTTAATTGGCAAACTGTCGAATTAGAAGATAAAGGTTCTATCCAAAATATACAATTTATAGATGCTAATATTGGATTTATGCTTGAATTTGAAGATGTAGCAATGGGAACAGCCTTTGGAAAAATATCAAAAACAGTTGATGGTGGAAAAACTTGGACTGACATAAGCAATGGTATTGGAGAGAAAAATGAGGAAAGGTTTAAAACATCAAGTCAAATAAAATTTATTGATGAAAATACAGGATTTTTAACAATGCCTTTAACTGGTGGAGAAAATTCGGATTTGTATATTACAAGAGATTGTGGAAAAACATTTTCAAAAGTAACTATATTAGAAAGTGATATATATGATTATTATAATTTACCAACAATAGAAAATGAAAAAATGTATTTAGAAATAGGGCAAGGATCAGATGGAGATTATAATGGTGGAGATTCTAAAAAATATTGTTCAGAAGATAAAGGAAACAGTTGGAATATAGTTAATTAAATTTGGAAAGGTAATAAGAAATAAAAAATAAAATTACTATAATTATAATTTTTATATTAATTGTATTAGCAATTAGCATAAGTCTATATTTCAAAAAGAATAAAATTAAATTTAAAATAAAATAGAAAATAAAATGTTGAAAGAATAGGTGTAAAAAAACTATTCTTTTTGCTTTTCTTACAAAAATGTAAGGTTATTGTAAGGTAAATCGATGGCAAAGTATGTATAAGAGATTTATAATGAAAAAAAAGAAAGGAGAATCACTATGGAAACAATAAAGGAAAAGATAATTGTTATTATAGGAATAGTATTAGTGATAGCATTATGTTGTGGTGCATATTATATGCTTGTATATCAGAGTTCAGATTATTATACTCAAATAGATAATACAAAAGTAGAAAAAATATCAAAACATAATATGAACTATGAATATACATTAACATCTTATAATAAAAATGGAAAATCAAAAGAAATAACTTTTCAAACAACACGAGAATTAAGAGAAGATGCCTATTTAAAACTAAAAGTGATGATGACTAGAGGTGTTGTAAATTGGGAAGAAGTACAATTTGATGAAATGCCAGAATCTGTGCAAGAACAATATAACAAATAAATAATACAAAAGCAGATCATATTGATTTGCACTTATAGAAAAATAAAAAAAGATATGCTATAATGTGTGTGGTAGGTGAAAAAAATATGTCAAAGATACTAATAGTAGAAGATGATGAAAAATTAAGTAAAGAATTAAAAATATTTTTAGATAAAAACGGATATGATTCAGTAATATTGCAAAAATTTGATAATGCAGTAGAAGATATTTTAGAAGAAAACGCAGACTTAATATTATTAGATATAAATTTGCCATATACAGATGGGGAATATATTTGTAAAGAAATAAGAAAGACATCTGATGTTCCAATAATAATGGTTACAAGTAGAGATAATGAAATAGATGAACTATTAAGTTTGAATTATGGTGCAGATCAATATGTAACAAAACCATTCAATATTCAAATTCTACTAGCAAAAATTACAGGACTTTTAAAGAGAAACCAAAATGCAGATAAGAGCCAAGAAAAAATAAAGTGTAATGGATTTATTTTAAATGTATCTAAAAGTATGATAGAAACAGAAAATAAAAAGATAGAACTTACAAAAAATGAGTTAAAAATATTACATTACTTGGTATTAAATCAAGGAAAAATTGTATCAAGAGAAGATATTATGAATTACTTGTGGGAAAGTGAAAACTTCATATATGATAATACTTTAACAGTAAATATGACTAGATTAAGAGGTAAATTAGAAGAATTAGGAATAAAAGATTCTATTGAAACTAAGAGAGGACAGGGATATATATTAAAATGAGTTTTAAAAGTTTTTTGAAAGATAGAATTACATATATCATATTAATTTTATTTGCAAGTATAACCTCTCAAATATTGCTATTGCCATCAGAAATAGCAATATTTGTTAGAATCTATGTTGGACTAGCTCCTATTATATTATTTTTAATATACTTTTTTATAGAATACTATAAAAAGAAAAATTACTATAACAATTTAAAAGAAAGTATGATGGAATTAAGTGAAAAATATCTAATTGCAGAAATAACAGGAAATCCTGGTTTTGAAGAGGGAAAAATCTTGAAAGAGATAGTACAAGAAACAGGAAAGTCAATGTTGGAGAATGTAGATAAATATAAATATTTGCAAGAAGATTATAAAGAGTATATAGAACTATGGATACATGAAATAAAATTACCAATAGCAGCAGGAAAGATGATAATAGAAAACAATAAGTCAGAAGTAACAGAAAGTATCAATGAGGAATTAGACAAAATAGAAAACTATATTGAACAAGCTCTTTTTTATGCTAGAAGTAATACAGTCGAAAAAGATTATTACATAAAGAAAGTGAATTTAAAAGAAATTGTAAATTCTTCTATTATAAAAAATAAAAGAAATCTTATTCAAAATAAAATAAACATAGATGCACATGATATAAATACAATTGTTTATACGGATCATAAATGGTGTATGTTTATTTTAAGTCAAATTATACAAAATGCAGTAAAATACAGTAAGGAAGATAGTAAGAAAATTGAAATTTATTCAGAAATTAAAAAAGAGAATACGATTTTATACATAAAAGACAATGGAATTGGAATTAGAAAAGGAGAAATTACTAGAGTATTTGAAAAAGGATTTACTGGAGAAAATGGAAGAAAAAGAGGACAAAAAGCTACAGGAATTGGATTATATTTGTGTAAGAAATTATGTAATAAACTAGGATTAGGTTTAGAGCTAAATTCGGAAAAAGATGTTGGAACAGAAGTGAAGATTGTATTTCCTAAAAGTAGTTTTATAAGCGAAACATTTTGATTATATCAAAAGGAGAGTTCAAATTTGAACTCTCTAATTTTAATATTCTTCAATATATAATGCTTTGGCTAAATAAGGCGTTATTTCATTAATATTATACCAACCAGAACTTTTGCTATTATTTTTTAATCCATTAGGGTTAGAAACATAAACCATATTTTTACCATCAGTAGCAAGTAAAGCCATATAATGAGAGGCAGTAGTCCACCTGTTGTCAGTCGGTTTATTCCATACACAAATAATAATAGGGCGGTCAGTTTTTAAATGATTTATTATACTTTTATTTGATAAATGAATAGAGTCATAATAAAAGTCTGAATTATCAATTTCATAAACAGAAGATAATTCCTTAGACAGATTCTCATAATTTAATACTGGATAATATTTTTGTCTAAGATCTTCTGGAGTATAATTTTTATTATAACCACTTAAAATAATTGACATTACAGTTATTCCACATCCGTTTTCAGCCATAGTGCCATTCCAATATTCCGAATTAGACCAAGAAGAATTACCATTTTGTTTATATTCGATATATGTTCTTTTATTTTTCTCTTTCGTTGTAAATGTTGTAAAGTATCCATCTTTATTATTAATCTTTTCTTGACCTATTCCAGAATAATTTTTATTGGTATCTTGTTTTATAATTTTATAGTTTGAATTATTAATACTATTAGGTAATAATGATTGGTTTATATTTGTATTAACAGTACATCTATTAATACAATATACTGCTGAAATTATAAATAGTATAAAAAATAATATTTTTTGTATGTTTAATTTTTTCTTTTTTTGTTTCATTTTTTCTCCTCCTTGTAACTTGTCTTTATTATACAAGAATAAAGAAAAATAAGTTTTAAAAAATACTTAAATAAATCTTAACTTTTTCTTACGAAATGAAGAAACAGATGAAAAAAAGCAAAATATATGTTATAATTCAAGGGAAAGAAGGATTATGATGAATGTTTTGATATTAGATGATGAAAAAGAAATTGCAGATTTAGTAGAAGTTTATTTGAAAAATGAAAATTATAATATATATAAATTTTACGATTCAGATGAAGCAATAAAATGTATAGATACAGTTAAATTAGATTGTGCAATATTAGATGTAATGATAAAAGGAAAAAACGGATTTGAAATATGTCAATATATTAGAAATAAAAAACTAAACTTTCCAATTATAATGCTAACAGCAAAAATTGAAAATCAAGATAAAATTACAGGACTAACATTAGGTGCAGATGACTACATCACAAAACCATTTAATTCTCTCGAATTAGTTGCCAGAGTCAAATCAGCAATAAGAAGATATAAACAATACAACAATTATAAAACTGATGAAGAAAAGATATATATTGATGGTTTGGAAATATGCAAAGAACAGCATAAATGTTTATTGTATGATAAAGAAATCGATTTAACTCCAATAGAATTTGATATTTTACTTTATCTTGCAAGTAAAAAAGGAGAGGTCGTTAGTTCAGAAGAACTATTTGAAAAAGTATGGAAAGAAAAATATTTAGATAATAATAATACTGTAATGGTACATATTAGAAGGATTAGAGAAAAGCTAAAAGAAGATACTAAAAATCCTAAATATATAAAAACGGTATGGGGAGTGGGATATAAAATTGAATGATTACAGAGAAATAACTAAATTGAAGAATAATATAGCAACTAAAAGCATTTTAAAAATTCTAGGCTATACTTTTGTTGTGATACTAATATTTTCATTGATTGTAGATGGATTTTATAATGATACAATAGCAAATGAAGTATCGAGTTTTAATAGAAGTTTATATCTATTTTTTGTACGAAATAAAACTATTATGATGGTCATATTTTATATGATTATTTTTATAGGTATTACTTTTATTGTTACAAGAAATATGAGTCAAAAAATGTTAGAAATTATGAAGTCAGTAGATAAAATTATAAAAGAACCAGATAAAGAAATAAAATTATCAAATGATTTAATTTTGTTAGAAAATAAATTGAACAAAATAAGATTAGATTTAATAAATAGTCAAAATGCAGCAAGAGAAGCAGAAAACAAAAAGAACGATTTAATAATGTATATGGCTCACGACTTAAAGACACCTTTAACATCGGTAATAGGATATTTGAATTTATTAACAGATGAAAAAGATATTTCAAAACAATCACAAGAAAAATATATCAAGATAGCATTAGATAAAGCATTAAGAGTTGAAGAATTAACAAATCAATTTTTTGAAATAACTAGATATAATATACAAGATATGCCTATAAGTAAACAAAAATTGGATATTCCATTTCTAATAGAGCAGTTAGTTGATGAGTGTTATCCTATGTTACAAGAACGAAATTTAAAATGTGAAATTACAAAACCTGAACATTTATATTATGAAGGTGATGGAGATAAACTAGCCAGAGCATTTGGTAATCTACTAAAAAATGCAATCAATTATAGTTATGAAAATACAAATATAGAAATAAAAATTAATGAAGAAAACGAAAAAATTAAGATTGTTTTTAGAAATAAAGGAGATGCAATTCCTGAATATAAGTTAGAAAAATTATTTGATAAATTCTATCGAGCAGATGAGGCAAGACAAAGCAGTACAGGTGGAACAGGATTAGGATTAGCAATAGCAAAAGAAATCATTGAATTGCATAAAGGAAAAATAATGGCGAAAAATGATGGCGAATATATTGAATTTGCTATTGAATTAAATAATAATAGAGATTAAAAGCTAGACATTGTGCTAGCTTTTTCTAACCTTACAAAAATGTAAGGTTATTGTAAGGTAAATCGATGTTAGTAAAAAAAGAAGTGTGCTATTATAGATATAACAAAACATGGAAGGAGTTTTTGGAATGGAAAATGTATTAGAGGTAAAAAACATTGAAAAATACTATGGAAACAAATCAAACTTAACAAAAGCAATTGACAATATTAGCTTTAATGTTCAAAAAGGAGAATTTGTTGGAATTATGGGAGCAAGCGGATCTCGGAAAAACAACACTATTAAATTGTATTTCAACAATAGACAGAGTTACAGCAGGAAAAATAATAGTTAAAGGGCAGGATATTACAAAATTAAAAGGCAATAAGTTAAATAAATTTAGAAGAGAAGAATTAGGATTTATCTTTCAAGATTTTAACTTATTAGACACTTTAACAGCTTATGAAAATATAGCTTTAGCACTAACAATTCAAAAAGTAAATGCACATGAAATTAATAGAAGAGTTAAAGAAGTTGCACAAAAATTAAATATAACAGAAATATTAAACAAATATCCATATCAAATATCTGGAGGGCAAAAACAAAGAGTAGCATCAGCAAGAGCGATTATTACAAATCCTGAGTTAGTATTAGCAGATGAACCAACAGGAGCTTTAGATTCAAAATCAGCAAAACAATTATTGGAAAGTTTTGAAGCATTAAATCAAAAATTAAATGCAACAATTTTAATGGTTACACACGATTCTTTTACAGCAAGTTATGCAAATAGAATTTTATTTATAAAGGATGGGAAAATCTTTAATGAATTAACAAAAGGGAATGACACAAGAAAACAATTCTTTGAAAAAATAATAGAAGTTCAAACTTTACTTGGAGGTGAGCTTGGAGATGTTATTTAAGTTATCAATTAAAAATATGAAAAAAAGTTTTAAAGATTATGCTATCTATTTTATAACATTAGTTTTAGGAGTAGCAATATTTTATATGTTTAACTCTTTAGATAGTCAACAAGCCATGTTACAAGTATCACAATCACAAAGAGATATTATAACAATGATGATTAGAATGTTAGAATTTGTATCAGTATTTGTTGCAGTAATATTAGGACTTTTAATAGTATATGCAAATAATTTTTTGATAAATCGAAGAAAAAAAGAGTTTGGAATATATATGACACTTGGAATGGGAAAAAGACAAATATCAAAAATAATTTTATTTGAAACAATATTAGTAGGAATATTATCACTAATAGCAGGACTTGTAATCGGAATATTTGCATCACAATTCATGTCAGTATTAGTTGCAAAATTATTTGAAGCCAATATGACAAAATTTGAATTTGCATTTTCAAAAGGTGCATGTATAAAAACTTGTATATATTTTGCAGTAATGTATCTTGCAGTAATGTTTTTTAACACAATCACAATTTCAAGATATAAATTAATAAATTTACTTACAGCAATTAAGAAAAACGAAACTATTAAATTAAAAAATCCAATTATTTCAATATTAGTATTTTTGATGTCAGCAGGAATATTAGCATATAGCTATTGGAAAGTAACAGCAGGGGTACAAACACTTGATACAGCCGATAAAATATTGCCACCAATATTAATGGGAATAGTTGGAACAATTGGAGTATTTTGGTCTTTATCAGGGTTTATATTAAGATTAGTACAATCAATGAAAAAAACGTATTTAAAAGGAACGAACATGTTTGTGCTAAGACAATTAAACAATAAAATTAATACAACTGTAGTTAGTATGAGTGTAATATGTTTAATGCTATTTATGACAATTTCAGTATTATCATCTAGTTTATCTTTAAGAAACACAATGCAACAAGATTTAAAAGAAATGACACCAGTAGATATTAATTTATACAAAACAGCAAATTTACCAGAAAAAGCAACAATATATGGAATAGAAAAAATTTATACAAAAGAGGCTAGAGAGGATTCTACAAGAACAATAGAACATACATTAATACAAAATGGATTTGATATGAATCTATTAAAAGATGTAGTAGAAATACCAATATATGCAGATAATAGCATAACTTGGGGAACATTTTTTAAAAATAATATTGATGAGGTAAAAGCCACATATCCTATGTTAAGATATGAAACAGCAGAACAATTTGTAAAAGTTTCAGACTACAATAAAATAGCAAGATTATATGGACAAGAAGAATATGAATTAAAAGATAATGAATATATAGTTCTTTGTGATTTTGATGTTATAAAAAATTTGAGAAATATGGTATTAAAAAATGAAAATACACTTGTAATAAATGGAAAAGAATATGTTTCTAAATATAATGAATGTAAGTCTGGATATATTATGATGTCAACAAGCCATATAAATACAGGAATTATATTAGTACCAGATAGCTGTAATTTAAAAGAAGAACAAAAAGAACAAACATTGTTAGTAGCAAATTACAACGCAAATACAGATGAAGAAAAAGAAAAAATAGAAGCAATTTTTACAAGTAGTAATTCAGGACTTATACAAAATTTAGCAGATAATGGACTTGAAATAGATGGAATGACAAAAATTGCTATTATAGAATCAAGTGTAGGAATAGCAACATTGGTAGTGTTTATAGCAATTTACTTAGGTATAATATTTTTAATTGCAAGTTCAGCTATTTTAGCACTAAAACAATTAACAGAAAGTTCAGATAATAGGCAAAGATATATTATTTTAAGAAAAATAGGCTGTGATGAAAAAATGATAAATCAAGCACTATTTAGACAAATAGGAATATTTTTCATATTACCACTTATTTTAGCAATTATACATTCTATATTTGGAATACAATTTGCACTTTCAATGATGTCAGGTTTAGCAAGTACGAAACAATTATTACCATCAGTAGTTGCAACAGTATTAATTATAGGAGTAATTTATGGAATGTACTTCTTGGCTACATATTGGGGTAGTAAAAATATTATAAAAGAAGAACAGTAAAAAAATAGTTATAAAGTCACTTACTTGTCATTTTAATATAGTATAATTAACATTAGATATAGTAATAAATGCAGTAGGAATCGAAAGAAAGAGGTGGTAATGATGAAAATATTAAAAAGAATAATTTTTATAGTAGTATTAATTTCGATGAGTATAGCACTACTATTTGTAGGTAATGGATATGATATGTATAAACAAGCAATTGAACAAATAAGTGTAGAAGATAAAATTGCAGAAATTAAAGACAAAGAAAATTATACAAACTTTTCAGAATTACCACAAATGTATAAAAATGCAGTAATAGCTGTTGAGGATCACAGATTCTATAAGCATAATGGAATTGATATAATAGCAATAGGGAGATCAGCTTTTAATGATATAAAAGCAATGAGTTTTGTTGAAGGAGGAAGTACAATAACTCAACAACTAGCCAAAAACATCTATTTTACGCAAGAAAAGAAAATAGAGAGAAAAATTGCTGAAGTATTTATGGCATTTGAAATAGAAAAGAATTGTGATAAAGATGAGATATTAGAGTTATATTTGAATACAAGTTATTTTGGAGATGGCTATTATACACCAAAAGAAGCATGTAGAGGATATTTCAATAAAGAGTTAAATGAAATGACTGACTACGAATGTATTTTATTAGCAGGTATTCCAAATGCTCCATCTGTATATGCACCTACTAAAAATCCAGAACTTGCAAAGCAAAGACAAAAACAGGTTATGAAGAAAATGATTGAATATGGATATTTGACAGAGGAAGAAGCAGATAATATATTAAAATAACAGTAAAACAAGTGCTAGTTGTAGTTAAGCAATTAGCACAAACATCCCCTTTTATTTTTAAGAGTTGCTAGAAATAGTAGCTCTTATGTTGTTTTTTCTTGAAAATTATGGAAAATGGTTGTATAATAAAGAATGTAGGGAGAAGTAAAATGTTAGAAGAAAATATAGAAAAATTGAATCTAAAAAAAGATATAGAAGAAATATTAAAAGAAAATAATATATTAAAAATAAAGCAATTAGTAAATAAAACAAAAACTAATCTTAAAACAATTGGTTTATTAGGTTATCAAATATCTGAAATAGAAATAAAACTACAGCTCGTAGGTTATGACTTAAAAGGAAATCATTAAATGAAAAGAATGGAGTAAAAGATATGGAAGAAAAATATATATTTTTAATTTTAGGAGTAATATTAGGTGCAGCTATAATGTTATATTTCTTTTGCAATAGAGAAGAAAAAATAGAGAGAACAATTATTAGAAATCAAAAGGTATTTTCAACAAAAAAGCTCGATTTAACAATGCAAAATGTTGTAGAGCGAATTGATTATAAAATAAAAGAAGTTAAAAGAGAATTAACTGAAGATGAGAAAAACGAAATTATTATCCAATGTTATAAGGAAAAATTTATAATATAAAAAAATAATAAGGAGAAAACTTCTTATTATTTTTATTTCATAATGGCAAAAATTATTTTTTCGGTTTTTCATAATGCATAAAATCATTTAAATCACAACCAATAACAAAACATAATTTTGATAAAACATCTTTATCATATCTTACAATAGTTCCATCATAATATCTTCTTATGACTTGATGATGTAATCCAGTTTTTTTAACAATTTGATTTACAGAAATATTTTTTCTATCCATAATTGACTTTATATCAAATTTTATATTTCCATAATCTTTATATACAAAGATACTATCATTCATCTTACTCACCTCTACAACATTGTAGCATTCAAACGGAATATTTAAGAGCCGTTTATTTATTCGGAATATATATTCAAAACTTGATTTGTATGTTATAATAAGAATACTTGCTATAAAAAATATAAGAGATAAGTCCCAATTATCTCTTATGTCTGTCTATTCGTCTTATATCAACAGGTAAACGATTTATCAATAATTCGTGTGGCTCAATTTTAAAAATATTGGCGATATGGTCTATATAATCACTTGATATATTTCTTTTTTCGTTTTCCATTTCGGAAACATAGCCTGAACTTGTACCCAACAATTCAGCAAAATATTCTTGTGACCAACCTTTTTTTACTCTAAAATAGACTATATTATTTGCTATTATTTTTCTTGTCTTTGTAACAATCTTTGCCACCTCCTTTTGATTTTGACATACTACTATTGTATTATGTTCAATAAAGTTTTAACATATAACTAAATCGGAAGTTTAGATGAAATAAATATATAGCAAGCTAATTTTTATAGGAAGGAGGTATTTTTGTGTGGTATTGCATTTTAGGAATATTTTTACTCATTTTAATTACTGGAATTTATATGTTAATTTCTCAAAAAAACAAGTATTTGCAAGAAAAATTGGAAAATCAAAAGACACTTAAAGAGATTATGGATAGATATTCTTTTTGTTTGAAAGAAAATATAGAACTAAAGAAATTAGTAGATTTATATGAAAATGAAAAATATTCTAAAATTGACACTTTTAGTGTTTGCGGTGGAGAAATAAAAAAAGATCCAATATATAAAGGAAAGAAAGCCCTAATAGGGGATTACTTATCTTCATCTTACACCAATACAGAAAAAGTATTAAGAAGCTTAGGATTTAGTGTTGAGATTGTACCCACTGTTAATGATATTGTAGAAAAGATTAAATACGGAGAGCATTACGATATTATTTTTTCGAATAATATTTATCAACATGGGACTGGAGAAGAATGCTTAAAAAAATTAAAGAATCTAAAAAATTTTTCTACACCAGTTATTATACATACAGTTAGTAAAGATAAAAGAGATTTCTTCATAAATACAGTTGGATTTAATGAATACATTGTTAAACCAGTTACTCAAGATGGCGTCAAAGAAGTCTTAAAGAAAGTATTATCATAAAAAAGTATTAGAATTAGTGATAATGAAATTTTAGAAAGGATGATATAGATGCAATTTGAGAGAAAAAGAGAGATTATGGATAATTTATTGCTATTTGCACAAAAAGAAAGCCTTAATGAAAAGCAAAAAAAAGCATTCTTAAAAATAGTTAAAGAATTGCCAAAGGGAACAAATCTACAAAAAGAAAGATTTATTATGTATTTTGGATTAGATAAAACAAAGGGAAAAAGAAAAAAAATTTGTGAAATGTCTAAAATTTATAATTGTACAGCATCAGCCGTTAGAGAATCGGTTATGTCTATTAGAAATTTGTTGATGAGAATGCCAAATGAAAAAATAGAAATGTTGCAAAAGATAATGGAAGAGTAAACATCTTCCATTTTTTTCAGCGGATACAAAAAAGTTTCAAAGTGTTAGAGCCTCAACATAAAGAAAATTTACTATGTGCCTATTCCATTTTGATAAAATATGAGTTATAATATAAATGTATTCAAAATTAGTAACTATAAAGAAAAAGCTTTATAGTTATACCTGATTATCAGGGTAAAGCTGATTATATCAGCATGACTTTGCAATTTTAGCAAAGGTAAAGTAAGTAGCACTTTATAAAATGCCACTTATAGTTAAAACACAGCTATAGGGGGAATTGTGCTTAAAATTAAATAAACAAAGAAAAACAAGTAAAATTTGAAAGAATTAGACTTGTTATTTTTTTGTGTAAAAATAGGGAAGGAGGGTAGATTATTTGTTTTTGAATACAAAAATAAAGTTTATAAGAAATTGGAGGAAATGTAAATGAAAACATTTAACTATGAATCAAATTGTGTAAAGTACAAAAATTGTTTCTTTGATTTAGGAGAATATGAAAAAGGCAAATTAAGTTTAGCTATTTATGGCTATGTAGAAAATGATACAAATTTATCTCATATTTCAAATGTAACAGTCAATGTAGAAGAAAAATTGGAAGAAAATCAAGTTGTTATAGATAATTATGCTAATAGCAATTTGATAAGTTTTTTACTAGATTTAGGAATTGTAAAAAACATTCCTAAAAAAGTAACAGTAAAGTTTTTGAGACTTCCTGTAGTTGAACTAGATTTAGAAAAATTATATGAGTATTCATACAATCAGGAGGTGTTAAAATATGCTAGTTAGTAAGTCTTGGTGTGAAGAAACAGCAAAAGATATTATATGGGAATTTGAAAATTTATTATGCAATAATGATGTAAAAATCAATAATATGAACCCAGAAGAAAATGAATTTGAAAGTGAAGATTCCTATATTAATAAAAAAGATTACGAAAATTTAAAAGAAAAAGTAACAGAGCAGTTGATAGAATTAGTAGATTATGCGGAAGAACAAATAGAAGATATTGCTGCTTAAATGGAAGGAGAAAAAAATAATATGAATATACAAGATTTAGTCAGAGAAAGAGTAATTGGAAATATAAAGACAGGAAAGAAAAATGAGAAAGGAATACCAGAAAAATTACCATATTTTCATGTTGAAGAGGATAAAGGTACAAGTTATGACATGGTAGAAATCTTTAAACAATTATATCCAGGACAACCAACGAAATTAAAAATAAGATTTACATCTGAAAATCCATTTAATTTTAAATTTAAAAGATATGTGAATGGTAAAGCTGTATGTATAGGAAATGGAACAAAGGCAATAACTGTTGGAAAAGATTCTAAAAATAATAATACACAAATAGAAGTAGAATGTAATGAAGAATGTAGCCATAGACAAAGTGGTAAATGTAAGTTAAAAGGTACATTAAAATTTGCATTAGATGGAATAGAAGCAGGAGGAGTATGGAATCTAAGTACAAGTGGAGGAATTTCACTATCTAATATTGCATCTGAAATTGTTAAATATAAAAGAGCTGGAATGAGTATAGTAGGCGTTCCATTTGAATTAACACTTACAGAACAACAAAGTCTTGCATATGGTACTTATTATAGTATAGATTTACATAGAACAGATATAAAACCTCAATTAGTAACAGATGCACTTCCAAAATTAGCTGAAGCCAAAGAAGAAAATAAACAATTAGCAGATAAAACAACAATAAAGGAAAAAGACAAAAAAGAAACTTCAAAAGTAGAAAAAGCAGAACAAATACAACCAGTTAAGGAAGAAAAAGAAAATGCTAAAATAGAAGAAACAAAAAAAGATAGTTTCTCAAATCGTATGACAACAAAGAAATTTATGCCAACTTTAGTTAAAGGAAATAAATTTGATAAAATTATATTTCAAGATATGAATAATCAAGATGTAGAGTATATATTACATCCACGAGCTGATCAAGATATATTAAAATATGGAATTGGAACTATAATTGAAGTAGAAAGTGCAAAAGTTGAAGAAAATATGAATATCCTTTGTAAATATAAAATTATACAAATTATAAATCCAGATGGAACAGTAACAGAATTTAATGATGAAGAATTAAAAAAAGCAGTTTAATTAGGACTTAAACAGCTTTATTTTTTTATATTAATATGAAAGGAAATTTTAAAATGTTTAAGATAATAAAAAAATCCCTAATAATATTACTACTTATAACTATTAAAGTTATAGTTTATATTGCTAAAATTATACACAATTTTTATAAGGAAAACAAGAGCAAAATAGAAAAATATTCAAAAAGTTTTTACTATGTTTTAAAAGAAGAATTAACTAAATAAAGGATAAAACATATGAGAAATAAATATAACTATGGCGAATTAGTTAAAATAAGTGGTATGGGAAAAAATTTTGGAGAGGTAAAAAATAGATTAGGCTTTATTATTAGAAAAGATGATTTTTACGAAGATTATTATGTAGAGCTAGTATTTGGAGAAAAAGATTGGTTTAATGAAGAGTCAATAGAAAGAGTTTTAGGGGAAAAAAGAAACAAAACAGAAAAATATCAAGTAAGATTTTGCACGACAAAACAAGGTTATGAACTAATACAAGCAAAACTTAAAGAAAAAGAGCCAATTAGCAATAATAAATTCAAAAAACTAGATATCTACAGAAAATTTCAAAGAGATGGTAAAGATTATATAATCATAGGATGGAAGTCAGTATTCTGGCCTGTAAGCAATAAAAGTATAAGAACATTAGAAATAGCAATGAAAGAATTTAAAGACTTAAATATACCATTTCAATATGTTTTGTTAAATGAAGATAGATTAACAGATATAAGAACAATGAAATTTTGTGAAAATGATAATAATGTAGAGGTTTTTTCTATAGAAAGAAAAATTAAAATTAAAAGTTTAAAGTAATCTACAAATTTGTAGGGAAAGGATAAAAGATGATAGCAATAAAAATATTAAATGTTATGACTAAAATTGGTCCAATAATTAAAGATAAAACCAATGAAGAAAAAGGATTTGATTATGCATCAATTGCGAGTATTATAATTAGAGCAAGAGAAGCAATGATAGAAGAAAAGGTTATTATGATACCATTAAAGCTAAATCAAGTTGTACAAAAAGGAAATGATGTAATAATAGACATGGTATATAGATTTTATGATGCAGAACCAAATGAAGATGGAAAATGTGATTATATGGATGTAAATATACCAGGAGAAGGAGCAGACAAAGAAGGTTGGGCTGTATATAAGGCACTAAGTGGTGCTTATAAGTATGCTATAACACAAACATTTGCAATTCCAACGATAGATGATGCTGAAAAAGACAAATACACAACAAATAATGAAGAAAGCAATAACAATGATACTGTTACTGAAAATGTAGATGCTGAAGGAAGTTTAGATGAAAATAGTATAGATAAAATATTAGGTGATCCAGATATTAACGATTTTGATAATATATTTTCATTAGGTGAAAAAGCTGGATAGAAAGGTTTGAAAAAATGTATATAAAAAGTATTAATAATGTAGTTGGGTACAAAGATTTGCCAGATGGATTCAATATTGAATTTAACGAAAATAAAACATATATTGTAGGAGCAAATTTCCAAAGGAAAACAACAGTTGGAAGTCTTTTTAATTGGTGTCTAACAGGTACTAGTTTAAATGGAAAAGAAAAAGAACAAGTTGCCAATGATACTAAAAGAGTAAGCAATGTTATCGTTGATATAACTTTTGTAGACAATTTTGGTATAGAACATAGACTTATTAGAGATAAAGGTAAAGAAATACACTTAACTTTAGATGGAAAAGAAATAAAACAAGAAAATTTAGCTCAATTCTATAAAAATAAAGATATATTTTTAGTAGCACATAATCCGTATTATTTTTGGACTTTAGAACCAAAAGAACAAAAGGATTTGGTTAGAAATATATTACCTATTATTGACTCTGAAGAAACATTTGAATTACTAAATGAATATGAGCAACAGGTAATAAAAGAACCAATAGAAAATTTAAGTAGTTATACAGATGCTCGAAATGCTGATATAGATAGATTAGGAAAAGAATACAATAAAAATATCGGAAAGATTGAGACATTGAGAAGTATAGCATTAGAGCAAGAAGGATGTTTATTGGAATTTACAAGAGAACAGGAGTTAAAAGATTTACAAGAAAAATATGAAAGTATATCAATGAATTTCGATAATTCTAATTTGGAAGATTTAAAGAGAAACATAGAGGGAATAAATAGAAGGCTACAAGAGATTATTAAAGAAGATTTAGAAAAAATTTCAGAACAATATAATAGAGAAAACAAAAAGCTAAAACAAGTTGAAAATGAGCATCCAATATGTCCATCTTGTAGACAAGAAATAAAAGATAATGAAGCAGGAGAGCATTTAAAACAATTTTTTCAAAAGGAAATGAATAGATTCCAAGAAAAAGCAAATGAATTAAAGGAAACTGCAAAAAAATTAGCTGAAGAAAAGAAAGAAAAACAAGCTCTTTATGAAAAATTAAGTACTTATGATATGAAAGAATTACAGACAGAAAGAGATAATATAAAAGAAAAAATAGATAATTTGCTAAAAGAAAAAAATGATATTTTATTTCATAATCAAGAAGTTCAAATAAAGAGCAAAAGAGTACGAGAGGCAAAAGAAACATTAAATATTTGTGAAAAAGCACAAGAAGAAATACTAGAAAAATTGGAACTTAATAAAATGCAAAAGAAAATTGCTAATAAATTAAAAATATTAGTAATTGAAACTCAAAAGGAAAAGATTAAGCAGTATTTGAACAAAGTTGATATTGAATTTAGTAAAGTAGTAAAAACAACAGGCGAAATAATAGAATGTTGTAATATACAATACGAAGGTAGAGATTATAAAAAATTATCTAAATCTCAACAAGCAAGAGCATGTTTAGAGATATCGAACGTATTTAATAATATTTCTGGAATAAATGCCCCAATATTTTTTGATGATGCTGAAAGTACTACAGATATTCAAGAAATACCAAATACTCAATTAATAATATCATTAGTAATAAAATATAATAAGTTAGAAATTTTATATGATTATGAAGATGTTTTAGACAGAAGAGAAAAATCAATAAAAAAAGAAATTGAAGAACAATGTTGCTATGAAATACCATTAGCAGCATAAATTTTAAAGTTATCAATAAGATAGCTTTTTATTTTTGAGGAGGAATTTATAAAATGAATGAATATGAAAATGTAATAATTATAAAAACAGATTTAAGCAAAGAGGAAACTTCCAAAGTTATCTTAAAAATAGAAAATAATATAAGAAATTTTGCTGAAATAACTAAAAAAGATGATTTAGGAATAAAGAAATTAGCTTATGAAATAAGGAAAAACAATGAAGGACATTATTTAGTGTATCAATTTCAAGTGGAAGAAAAGATGAGAGAATTTGCAATAAGAGAAATTGAACGATTTTATAGGATAACTGATGAAGTAATTAAATTTTTAATAATAAAATTATAAAGAAAAGAGGATAACATGGTAATTTACATAGTATATCAAAAATTTTATGCTGATTTTGAAAATGGTGAAGATGATGCATTATTTATAGAATGTGGATATAAGAATAAGAGAAAAGCAGTTAAAAAAGCAAAAGAACTAATGAACCAAGCAAAATCAAGTCATTTATATATTGATGAAGATATAAGAAACAAAAGAAATCCATTTAAAAATAACAATTGGGTTGATTTGTATAAGGAAGAAACAGAGCAAGAAGAAAGAATTGGCAGCATAGTAATGGAAGAAATAAAATTAATAGCATAGGAGAAAATAGATATGGATGAAATATTAATGTTTATAGGAATAAGCAAGAGTAAAAAAGAAGTTAGACTTTTAGATGAAAGGTTAAAAAGTAAAGTGTTTAAGTATAAAAATAAGAAAGACTTAGAAGATAAGTTAATAAAATTTGTAAAGCAAGATTTAGATAGAAACAAGGAGGAATTAGATAATGAATAAAGTATGTTTAATAGGAAGACTAACAAAAGATCCAGAAACTAGATATACACAAACTAACAACACGATAGTTGTTAATTTTAGTTTGGCAGTAAATAGAAGATTCGTAAGAGAAAATGAAGAAAGACAAGCTGATTTTATTCCAATTATAGCTTGGGCTAAAACAGGAGAATTTTGTAGTAAATATTTTAAGAAAGGCCAACAAGTTGGAGTCGTTGGAAGAATACAAACTAGAAATTGGGATGATGAGCAAGGTCAGAAGCATTATGCAACTGAAGTAATAGCTGAAGAAGTATATTTTGCAGATAGCAAAAAAGAGGATGCTTTTAGTCAATATGGAGATGTGTTTGCAAATAACAACAATACAAGTTCAGACTTTGAAATAACAAGTAGTGATGACTTGCCATTTTGAGATAAAAAATAATTAAGTGTTGAATATAAAGGTGGATTGAAATATATCCACTTTTATTATTGGAAAGGAATTTTAAATGGATAATAAATATGAAGTGTTTATAAAATTATTAAATTTCAATAAAGATAAATATTCACCAGAAAAAGTTTTCAAGGATTTTGTATCTTTATTTGCAATAACTTTAAGTAATAAAGTATCTTATAGTCAAAAAAATAGCAATATGTATGAAAAGATATTTCAAAATTATGAAAAAGAAGAACAATCTAATTTTTATGCATTATCAATAGAACTAACTAGATTATTTTGTCATGAAAAAGATCCTTATGACATATTGGGAGAAATATATCAAAAAATTACTAATCAGAGTTATTTGAAATTAATTAATAATAATCCAATACAAGAAGTAGGAAAAAAGTTACAAGGTGTTATTAATATAAACAAAAAAGCTAATAATGGGAAAATGATAGAAATGAATTGCGGAAGTGGTGCAATGATACTTGCTTATGCTAGTACATTAAAAATGTTTAAATTAGATTACAAATTTGATTTAGAAGTAACAGCCATTGATACAGATATAATCAATGTTTTTATGACTTATATTCAATTATATTTTTTTGAAATAGGAGCAGTAGTAATATTAGTAGATGAAAAAACAAATAAAGAATTAATGAGATTATATACGCCATTTTATGAAGATGATATGGAAAATTTAATGGCTGCATAGAGAGGAGAAAATAAAATTGATAGAAAAGATTCAAGAATTAGAAAGTGAAATAAATGAAAAATTAAAATCTAATAATGTTGTAGTAAGGATTCTAGGAAATGAAGATAAAAATAAAGGTAGCATTATAATATTAAAAGATAAAAAAATAAATAGATGTTTTGAAATAGAAATCATTTCGTGCTGTCAAATAAATATTATCGAAAATAGTAAAAAAATTGAAACTGGACTATTTATAGAAGATTTGGAAAACTGGATTTATAATTTATACAATCCTATAGAATATTTATATGAATTTGTTGGTGGTAAATTAAACAATAGGATATTGACAAGAGAAGAAATAAATGAAATATCTAATGAATTGACTAAAGACTATAGTGAGGAAAGAAAAAAGGGAATAGCAGTACATAGAAAAGAATTAGATAATCAGCCAACGGTAGAAGGATACTTAGGACCAATGTATAACGGAATTGACTATGGAAAAATTATTTTAAGGTATGAAACACAAGAAGTATATGATATGCTATCAGATTAAACAAAAGAGAGGAGAATACATATGCAAAATAATAATGTGTATGAGTATATAAATATAACTAATGTCGTGAATCAATTACACCTCAAGAAAACATGTACGAAAGGATGTAATATTTATGCTATTTGTCCGTTCTGCCAAAGTTCAAAAGAAAAAAATGGTTACTTAAAAATTAATACTATAAAAAATGTATATATGTGTGAAAAGTGTGGATTAAGTGGTAGTTCAATAGATTTATATGCAAATTTGAAATATATTTCTACAAAAGAAGCTTTTAAAAGATTACTAAAAGAAACACCAGTATTAGATAATATACCATATACCTATAATAATCCTGTAAAAGATGAATACTACAGAGATATAGTTTATAGAAATTTTTTGGAAATGCAAAATTTGAATGATTTACATTATAAAAAGTTAAAAAAAATGAATTTTACAGATGATTATATTAAGGAAAATCAATTTAAAAGTATAGAAAATAATAACAATAAGAAAAAAGAAATATGTATGAAATTACAAGAACAAGGTTTAAAGTTAGATGGTATTCCTGGATTTTTCCAGGATACCGATTTCAAATGGACATATAAATCGCACAAAGGAATATTCATTCCAGTTACTCTGAATAATAAAATTCAAGGTTTAAGAATCTTATTAGATAATGAATATAGGCTAGATACAGAAAATATATGGTTTAGTAGCAATAATGAATATAATGGAACAAAAGCAAGTAATTGGCCTATGATATTAAAAGATAATACAGTTAATTGGATTGATATGTATAATTCAGATAATAGTACAAGTATTATTATTGCTACAGAAATGATATTAGCACATAAGCTATTTAATAATACAAATAAAACAGTTATAGGTATTCCTAATAATATTGATAAAGATTTAATATTGAGTATTGTTCAAAGAATGAATGCATCAGAAGTATTTTTATATGCAGACAAATATACAATTTTACATACAAGTACTTTAATGTATGAAAATACTGTAAAGTCATTAGAAAGACAAAATATAAAAGTTGAATTTAGAGTGGCATTAAATGAAAATGATATTGGTAGTGAATTAAAAGAAAACGAAAAGAATATAAAAATAGCTTAAAGGGGGAATTGCTTATTGAAAAGAAGACAAGAAATAGAAGTATCAAATAAGTTAATAAAAAGTTTAATAGAGAGAGGCTTTTTAGTTCATAAGTATTATGCTAGGACAACCAAAAGTGTATATCTAAAACTAGATTATGGAGCATGTTGTGGAATAAGAATTAGTGATCACAGAGGAAAGAAAAAATACAAATATAAGTTTAACCTTATAAAACAATATGAAGGGTCAAAAACAGTGCTTGATAAAGGATTCATTAGATTATTTTACAATTATAATAATACTGAAGAACTAATAACTGATATTCAAAATGAAAAGAAAATTAAAATTAATAAATATGGCTTGGAAAATTATAAAAAATATATGAAACTAAATTCACAAGATAATTTATACAAGTCATTTAAAAAAGTAGCATAAAAGATGGGAGATGATCTCATCTTTTATTTTAATTATGAAAAATAGGAAAGGATAATAATATATGAAAATAAAATATGATTATTTATATGCAGTGGAATATAGTAAACCCAGTTTGATGGATGAATATGGATATAAGTATGTTATTCCAGGTTTATATACTGCTTATAGAACGGATAAGGGATTTGAACATTTTAAAGAAATATATAATTTAAAAGTAAAAAGAATAGAAGTACAAAAGTATCGTGATACATCAGATACAATAAAATTAATATATTTTGAACCAATAATAATAGATGAGCCACTGACATTTTGGAAAAAAGAAGAAATAAAAAGAGGTATGAAGCATTTTATAGGATTAAGTAATGGAAGTTATGTAGATTGCTACTATAAGCATTATAAAGATCATGTACTTGTAATGAGACCTAATCCTAATGCAAAAGAAGTATATAAACCGTACAACTACTTTGCAATGGGAGAAGAATGGGGTTAAATTTATAAAGATAGGAGATAAAAATGAATTTAGAAAAAATTGAAAAAATAGAATATAAAGCATATGAAAAGCTAATAAATATTGAACTATTTAATGAAATTATTGCATTTATATCTAATACGCGAACAGGAAAAGGAACAAATAATATTTTATATGAAATAGAAAATAAATGTATTTGGAACAAAAGAGTTAGTTGTCAAAATTTTCAAGAGAAATATAAGTTTCAATACTTTGGAGAACTATTAGAAAGATATGAAGAAAGAATGGAAAACAATATAGAAAATATCAGAGCTATAGTTTTAGCCTTAGGATATGGTAAGAATATTATAGAAAATAGTATGATAATGGGAACACAACTAATAGACTTTCTTAACAGGATAAAAAGTGTAGCTGAAAAAGACATATATATTAAAGGTGCTTTGTATTTATATGATAGCAAAAAATATGATAAATATGGAGAGGATTTGTTTAATAGAGATTATTCAAATACTGAAGAAATAATTTTTGTGTTATCGATCTTTTCTGATAGAGTTAATGAATTTTTTGCTCATAAGAGAGAACAAATAATAAGATTATTAGCAAAAGATAGAAATATGGAAGTAATAGGAAATATAGGAATATTATCATGGTTAGTGAAAAATATATATCCATTAATATACAAGGACAGAAAAAAAGACATATCAATATTAAAAGCACTAATCAAATTACCTACAGGATTTCAAAAAGAAGATACTACTACATATAAAGAACTATTAAATAATGGATATAGTGAAGAGGATATAGCATATCTAAACTATTTTATGCTGTATTATCATCCTGTTCCAAAAACTGTCAAATTAGGATATTCAATAGTTGAAGAAAAAATAGCAATCAATCTATGTAAAGTATATATAAACAATGAGAAATCGTACGAAAATAATGTATATAATTTTATTCGAGGGATATTGTGTAGATACGATAAATTTGATATTAAATGTTATGGATATTCAGGAATAAAAGATGCCATAAAATATGAGATAAATGTAACAAATCCTATAACATTTACAGAATTGTATCAAGAATTAGGTGAAAACTTATATTCTTTTGATATTTTAGATGAAAAATGGGATATTGTATCAAAAAAAATGGAAGAAGATAAATATGAAGAGATACTAGATAAATTCCTACTAAATTGTAAAAATGAAAAAGATAGACTACTAAATAGCATAAAAAAATATAATGAATTGACAGGAAAAGATTATGTTGAATCTTTTTTAAATCGTAGCTATTATAGACAAATTGTATTTGATTTTTTAGTAGATAACAATGTAATTTTATTAAAGAATTCTTTTGAAAATATCTTGAAAAATGGTAAACAAAACGAAGAAAATTATTTGAAATCATACATAAAAGGAGTAAAAAATAAGAAATCATTTGAATTTTTGAAATATTTATTAAGAATAAATAAATATAATATAAATGAAATCAATGATATTGGGTTTGATTTTGAAGAATTATTAAATTATTATGGCTATTCGTATTCTTCATATACACTAAATTTGAAAAAGAAATTTTTAAACATAAAAGAGCAAAAAATTTTATTTAATTGCTTAGAGAAATTTATATTTTATTATAGACCAAAAAAGTATTTGAAGTTTTTAGAAGCAGCATTAAAATATGATAAAATAGATGAATTTTTTAAAAAGTCAGAATTGAGAAATATATATTTATTACTTTGTGAACTAGAACCTAAAACTTATAATTGTGAATGGCTACAAAAGAAATTTTTGACTACTGAAGAACTAGAAGAAATTAGAGAAAAAGAGAAGAGAAAAAAACAATTAGAAAAAGAAAAGGAACTATTAGAGGCAAAGAAAAGTGTTATGGAAGGATTTAAGCAGGAAGAAATAGACACATTAGAAAAGTTATACAAATTTTGTGATAAATTTGAATATTCAACAACAAAATTTCAGTTTTGTGCGGATATAGTAAAAGAATATCTACTGAAAAACATTTCCAAATTTATTACAAATAATAACAATACCATGCAACTTATGGATATATTAGAAACTTTAATAGATAAGGAAAAAATCTCAACAGTAGAGTTTACAAGAATAATGTATGAGTATATAAAAAAGGAGGTTCAAAAGGATGAATACATTAATACAACATGCTAAATTAGCAATTAGAATGAATAACAATGGCATATATAGAGAATTTATCAAAAAATTTCCAATAGAAGAAATTATAAACTGCTGTAATAGAATAGAACAAAATAAAATTTTAAATGATGAATATAAAGATAATGAAGTAATACAAGAAGAAATAATAAAAGATGAGAAATTTATACATTATCTTAATATAGCATATAAAAAAGAACTAGATATGGTAGGATTCGAAGAATTATTAATAGCGATAAAACAGCATAATGAAAAAATGACAGACTATTCAATAAAAGATATACTTAATGTATTATATAATAAAGAATTGTTTTATAAATCATATTATGATTATTTGAAATATTTTAGAAATGAAAGCATCTCATTAAAAAGAAGAATTACAAATAATCTAAATCATTTTCATTGTCAAAGTGATATAGAATTTAATGAATTATCAGAGAATGAAAGAAAATTAGTTACTTTATTAGATTTAGATGATAAAAATTTAATACCTACAAATGTAATAAAAGAAATCTATGAATTATTATCAAATAATGAAGAATTAAGAAACATCATAGATTTTTTAAATGCTCATAGTTTATATATTCAATTAGATGAACAAGATTATAAAGTAATAAATAATAATGCTAAAGAAATAAAAAATTATATTAAATCTATTACTGATAAAATTAATAATGATGATATTACTTACAGAATGCTTTTAAAGTGGGTAGGCAATGGTTGTAGTGTATATGATTTAAAATCAATAGAGCAAAAAATCAGCAAGGTAGAAACAGAAAAACTAGAAAGCATCTTTAGTAACAGAAGTAGTTATATAAATTTCATATATGGTAATAAATTAAAAGAATTTCCTTTGGATAGTATTTATGGAACTAAAGAAGAATTAATAATTTATGCTATTAGTAACAATAAGAAAAATTTTCTAAAATTGATACAAAACAATATGAATGATTTTTTGAGTATTCCAAGTAATTCTATTTTATATAGTAAAAATTTTTATACAAAATATATTAATTTAAATGAACTTACATTGAAACACTTGAATAAGTTAAAACTAATGGATTATCATATAAATTATAATATAGACTACTTGAAAGAACAGTTATATACCTTTGAAGAGATAAACACTTTATTTTCAATAGAAAAACAATATATAAAGTTATATAATGAATTATTAAGTTTACCAATAGATGATAGGTTATTGAGAATAAGGCAGTTTATAAAAAAAGATTTATTAAAACATATAACAAATGATGATAGAATAACAAAATTAGCTGATAAAATAAGAATAAAACCGTTATATACTTGGTTAGAAGATGATTTTAATAGAATAGAAGGTATAAAAGCAAGTGATATAATAGAAATACTGATTAATTATGATGCTATTGAAAAATTACTTCCAGAAATAACAAAACAAAATGAATTAACATATATATTAAGAAATATTAGTAAATTAGATGATTATAGTAATTTACAAAGTATAAAAGATAATATTGAAAATTTTGACAATTATTGGAGTAACTTAAAAGATGCTATGCAATTTAGTGAAGAATTTGTAGTAAAATATAAAGAAAATATAAGAACCTTTTTACTTAATAATGGATCGGAATTAGCATATTTATATTATTTAGAATGTGATAAAGAACACAGAGAATCCTTTAAGTTAATTATAAAAGCAGAACTAATGAATGAATTTAGAAAATTGAAATATCATACTAACGATTTGAACAAAGAAATTGATTTTGAATTAAACAATAGTCAAATAACAGAATGGACTGAAAATAATTCAAAGATTGTTAAAGACAAATATGATATTGGAGAATATGATGATTTTTATTATACTATGATTCTTGGAGAATATCCTGAAAGAACATGCTTATCTTACAGAGATGGTGGTTATAATAAATGTCTATTAGCTTGTTTTGATAGTAACAAAAAAGTTTTGTATGCTAAAATAAATAATAAAATTGTTGCGAGAGCAATGGTTAGACTAACGAAAGGAAGCTATAATAAAGAAAAACGAAATAGCAAATCTATAAATTTTATTGATGTAGAAGAAAGCACACAAGAAGAATCAGAGGACAAAAAAGAATATTTGACTTTATTTTTAGAAAAAGCATATACATCTGGAATTAATGAAGGTGAGAGAAACACAATAAAGAAATTATTTATAAAGTTGCTAAAAGAAAAAGCAAAGACAATGAATGCACTATTAGTACTAAGCTGTAACTATAAAGAAGAAATAGATGAACAATTTATTTCTACAAGATATTATATGTATATATCTAAATCAAAAGCAGGTACACAATACTTAGATAGTTTAAGCGGACAAGCTACAATATCTGATGAAGGACAATATAAAGTTAATACATTTTTAATATGGCAACCAAAAGAAGATGGAGATTCAATATTTGAAGGTAATATATTTTAAAAAATTGTATAAGAGGTGAAGTAAAATTCATCTCTTAATTTATTTAATAATAGGAGGAATAGAAATAGATGAGTATAGAAAAAGAAAAATCAAATTATAAACAACTATTTATGGATTATTGCAAAAACAAAATAAAAAATTTAGGTAATATAGCTGTAGATGAAGAAATAATGGAAGATAATTATATTAACGATACTAAAATATTGTATGTGTTACCAAATGTAAGAGGGTGTGAATATGTAAATGTACTAAGAGATGATGAAGGAGGTGCTATATGGGTAAGTCCAGAAGGGAACATAGTATTAGAAGCAGGTGGTATGGCCAGTGCCAATGATGATATAGTTGAATTAAAATTCACAGCAATAGACAAAGAATATTATGAGGAAATATTAAAATATTGGTCTGAATATTATTTTGATGAAATGATGGAAAGAGAAGAAATAGATAAAGCTCAAAGAAAAAAAATAGAAAAAGAATTTAAACTACCAGAACCATTTAAATATAATGTAATAAGTAGAAAGGGAGGAGCAGATGTAGAAATTTATACTCCTAATATTTCAGATTTAAGAGCAACTACAACTACTATGAAAGGTACAAAACACATACAAGAGTGGTTTGACATAGATGGATTATGGCAAGTAAATATATTAGATGATAATGGTAATTTTAAAAAATATGAATATGTAACAGGATGGCAAAATGCTATTAAAATATTAGAAAATACATTAAAAAAGCTAACAAAATAGAAAATGTATAAATTTATAAAAAGGTAGGAATAGGAATGGAAGGTATAAAGAGATTAGCTGAAATGCTAGAAGGTCAAAAAGATAAATATTTAATTATTATTGTAAATCATTTAATGCTTCAAACAGAAATGAATGAAGCATTTTTAAATGAAGAAAAGAACTTAAAAGATATGGCTACATATATTAAAGATACAGCAAAGAAACAAGCAAAAGGTGGAGTAGCTGTTATAGAAGATGCAGTAGTATTCAAATGGGCTAAAGAATATTTTATGAAATCAAATAAAGAGTTAGGAATTAAAGAAACCAGATTAGATAGGGGAAAACATGGAGATGTAAGTAAAGTTGAAACTAAAGAAAACGAGGATAACTTTGGTTCTATTTTTGACATTGATGATAATAACGAAAATACTAGTGATAACAGTAAAAAAGAAGATATAGAACAAATATCATTATTTGCAGCTTAATAAGGAGGAACAAATTGTGTATGTAAAAAAAGAAATAAGAGAATTTATAGAAAAGATGCCTAAAAAAGAAAAATTAACTAGAGAGTGGAAGAAATTCATACAAGAAAGTACAATAAAGCATAATTTATTAATAGAACATGGAAAAGAAGAATATGAATGCACACATTGTGGAAAATATTCATATGGAAAACTATTAAGTGATAGAAATTACAAATATCATGATATATGCAGATTTTGCGGAAAAAAATATGAAATAAGAAGAAGTAATCTAAAAAATTACTTCTTCTTATATAATGTAGCAATAGTTGATAATATTAATAATAAATTAGTTATGAGATATTTTCAAGTATATAGATATTATAATAATAGGATTAGAAGATTCACAAATAGTATTGCAGAATTTGCTAGATATGTGCCTGAATATGATATTACCTTATTAAATAACAGATGCCCAAAGGGAATAAATATATATCATGATGAAGAAATAAAAAAATGGAGAGTATTTGCAGGAGAATATTATAAGCATAAAGGATATGATGCTATCTATCTTAGAGATATAGATGAAAAGAAAAAAGGAACTATTTATCAATATATACCTTTAGGTGATGCTATCAATCATTTAGAAGATGTTAGATATAACAATTTTTATAACATATTTGAAAAGGCAAAATATGAAAGTTTTGAACTCTTACTAAAATTAAAATTATATAATTTAGCATTAAATCATGCTGAATGGTTCTTTGAAAAAGGAAGTTTTGAAAAAAGGTTTGGAGTAAAAAAGAACTTTTATGATTTTATGAAGAAACACGATATATCATATGAGGAATTATATGTATTAAAACTGATTCAAAGACCTAATATAGAAATAATAAGAAGTCTTTTAAGAATATCATTTTCTAATTTAAATGATTTAGAAAAAGCAAATAACTATATAAGTTTAGTTAAACTGGCTGAATATTCAAAAACACAAAATAATTTTTCTATTCAACTTTATTTAGATTATATAGATAATTTAATGAAAATAGGAATACCACTTACTAAAAAGAAATTATTACCAGCAAATTTTTCTGAAGCACATGATATAAGTATGAAAAAAGTTAAAATTGCTGAAAATAAGTTGTTAGATGAGAAAATAAAGCAAAGATATGAAGAATTAAAAAGGAATAACTATAAAGATAATAAGTTTTGTATTAGACCCGCAAAAACTTTAAATGATATGAAAGATGAATCAAATCAACAAAATAATTGCGTATATAGTAATTATAGTGAAAAATATGCTAATGGTATTACTGATATATATTTTTTAAGAACGTTAAAAAATCCAGATAAATCATTAGTAACAGTTGAAGTATTGGATGGAAAAGTAAGACAAAAATATGAAAAAAGAAATACAGCGATTAATAAAGAAGAAAAAGAGTTTTTGAATTTATGGGAAAAGAACATATTAAATGTAGCTTAATAAATGAAAGGAAAGTGATAATATATGGCTTATTTAAAGAAAGCATACAGAATATTAATGGAGAGAATAGATAAGGAATTAAAAATGCCACAAGGTTGGTATTTTTTTGTTAAGAAACAGAAAGAAAAACAAAACTTTATTATAAAAACAAAGGGAAAATGTACTTGTAGAAATTGTAATACAGAATTTGAAACAAATAAAAAAATTAATGAATATGATAAGTGTCCTAAATGCCATAATACTTATTTGATAAAACAAAGTAATTATAGTTTTCATATATTTGAAGATGTATTAGTTTTGCTTGATAGATTAGAAGATAAATGGGTAATACGATTGTTTGAGATATTTACTAAATATACAAAAAATGAAATATATCATTCTAAACCAGCAGAGTATGGAAGAATAGTTATTGATAAGGATATGAAAAATGTAATGGAATTTGCTAATGATAGGGCAGTAGGCACTATGTGGGGTGAACTATTTATTAATCACACAAAAACAGGAAAAAAGTGGAGATGGTATAATAAATATTATAGATCATTAAATACTTATGGAAAAGTATATGATAAAAACTTAGAAGAACTATTTAAAAATACAGAACTTAAATATTCTCAATTGTGGAAAATAGCAAAGGAAAATGATGAAATTGATATAAAATATCATTTATTAAATAATTTCCCTAGCACAGAATTATTAGCAAAAATGGGATTGTATAAATTAGCAGTTTGTTCTGGAGATTTTAATAAAGGCAAAAGTTTTAAAGAAAGATTTGGAGTAGACAAAAGCTATTACGAATTTATGAAAAAAAATAACATAGATAGAAATGAATTGAACATCTTAAAAATGTATAAAAAGCCTAATATCGAAAATATAAAAGTTTTAAGCAAATTTTATATCTCTGATTTAGAAAAAGTCAAAAAATATGTCTCAATTGAAAAGTTTGCAGAATATGCAAAAAATAAAAGAAATTTTGATATACAGATGTATATAGATTATTTGGGATTTTTAGAAAAACTAAAAATGAATTTGAAAAATAAAAAATATCTATTTCCAAAAAATCTGAAAGAGAAACATGATGAATATTCAAGACAAATACTTATAAAAAACAATGCAAAGATAAATAGAGCAATAAATAGAAGATATAAACAATTAAAGCAAAATACCTATAGTAATAAAAAATATATTGTAATGCCAGCAGAAAGTTTTATATCCTTAGAAGATGAAAGTACTCAACAAAATCATTGTGTAAGAAATTATGCTGAAAAGTATGCAAAAGGGAAATGTGATATATATTTTATGAGAGAAGCGAGTACACCAAATAAATCACTTGTAACAATAGAAGTAAAAGAAAGAAAAATAGTACAAAGTAGGACAAAGAATAATGGAAATCCTAACAATAATCAAATAAGATTTTTAAATAATTGGGAAAAAGAAGTGTTAAATAAAGCTGCATAACATAGAAAGAGGAGTTTTGCTACTCCTTTTTCTATAAATATTTATATTTTTCTGATTTTTAGGTCAAATTTTCAAAAAATGATAAACATAGAAAAGTACATCAACCCCTGTATTTTTCTATGTTTATTGCTATTTTTAAGAAATTTTTTTTTGAACTTGAAAATGCTAATATAATGATATTACAATAGTAGTATAAAAAAATAGGAGGTACAAGATTATGAAAAATGTTAATTATGCTGATATGGCTAATAATTTATTAGGAGATGAATTATATTATAAATTCATTACAGAAATTGCAAAGGAGGGAAAGGGAGAAAATTTAGTTGACTTTGGAAAAGAAGTTGTAGAAAAATGTTGTTTATTAATAGTTTCATTAGGAATGTCGAATGCAATAAAAATGGATAAAGTGAAAATTTGCTTAGGAAGAGAAGTTATAGAAATATCTTGTAAAGAGTTCGCAGCAAAATATGAAAAATATAGTAAAGAAATTGAAAAAAACATAGTTGAAACAATAGGATAGATTAATTAGATAAGCATATAAATAGGAAATAAGCTGATTTTACTTGATTAAATTGACATAATATGATATAATTAAAGAGTGTCAAAAGCAATATTTTGTAGGAGAAATTTAGAATGAGTAATGAAATAACTGTAAAATTAAAATGTAGTATAAAAGAATTTTGCAATATTATCGAAAGCAAAGGGTTTGAAATAGTAGATAGATTCTTACTGGATGATACTTATTTTATACCTAAAGATATAGATATTCATAAATTAACGCCAAGAGAAATATTAAAACATTCCATTTTAATAAGAGATATTACTCAATATATGTCAGATAAACACAAAGTATTTAAAATGACCTATAAGAAAAAGAATATAGCAAGTAATGGAGATATTATTAGCCAACAGAATATTGATTGTGATATTAGTAATATAAATGATGGCAAAAAATTTTTAAATGCTATAGGGTATAAAGAAATAATGAATATTAAAGAAAACAACATTGTTTATGGAAAAGAAGGATTAAATATTGCATTAAAAGATATAGAAGATGGAGAAAAACTAATTGAAATCGAAACAGTAGAAACTAATGAAGATTTGAATACAGTAGAGAAATTAAAAGAAAAGCTAAATGAATTAAAACTTCCATTGGATACTAAAGATTATTTTATAAAAAAAGCTGAAATGAAACTTAAACAAATTTCAGAGGATGGTGTATAATATGTCAAATGTCAATTTAAACTTGTATAAGATTTTTTGTAAAGTTGTCGAATCAAAAAGTTTATCTGATGCATCTGAAAAATTAGATGTGTCTGTTCCTAATATAAGTACTCAAATATCAAACTTAGAAAATCAGTTAGGACTAAAACTATTTAATAGAGAACCAAAAGGACTTAAAATAACAGAAGATGGAAAAGAATTATATGAAATAGTAAGTAAGTCAATTTCTAGTTTCGATTTTGCAGAAAAGATGGCTCAAGATAAGAATAATATAGAGACTGGAAATATAACAATAGGTTGTCCATCTCATTTTACAACATATTTTTTAATGGATAAAATTGAAAAAGTAAAGAGACAGTATCCAAAAATAAATATAAAAGTAGTATGTGAAGCCGATACTAATAAAATGCTTGAATTATTACAAGAACATAAGATAGACTTTGCTATAATAGATAGTGATCTGGATAGAATTAATGTAGTTGTTGAAGAAATATTAAAAATAGAAAACATATTTGTTTCAAAAGCTCCATTAATAATTCAAGATATAAAAGAAATACAAGATTTAAATTGTATATTAAATCTTGAAAATACAAAGACAACTCAATGCTTAAAGGAAACATTAAGAGAGTATAATGTTGATATAAAAAGCAATATGATGTCTGATGCTACAGAAGTAAGAGTAGATGCAGTTAAAAGAAACATGGGAATAGCATATGTTATTAAAAAGTCAGTAAAAAGAGAATTAGAAGCTAAAGAACTGTATGAAGTAGAATTGCCAATAAAATTGCCAAGTGTAAAATTAAACTTAATATACTTAAAAGGCGAACTTTCAAAAGTGTCAAAATCATTTATTAAAAACTATTTAAGAAATAAAGAATAATAAAAATACAAAATTATGTTAATTAAAATAAAACTATTCTTAATAAAAAAAGAATAGTTTTTTTGTGTTACTTCACATATAATGTTATTGTATAAAAATATATATGAAATGAGGATATATATATGTATAGTAAAAATAAAGTATGTTGGAAAATAACAATTAAATGTAATCAAGGATGTAAATATTGCTTTGGATTCAATAATATAGCAGATTTATCCTTTGAAGAAAATGAGAAGGTATTAAATAATCTAATTAACAATGGATTAACACATTTAACATGGACTGGTGGAGAGGCAGTATTATATCCAAGAATTAATGAATTAATGAAATTATCAAAGGAAAAAGGAATAATCAATAAACTTGTTACCAATGGTATTTTTATTGCTGAAAATGATACAGAATATGTTGAAGATATTTTAAACAACTTAGATGAAATTAATTTATCTATTGACTCTACTGATAACAATATAAATGTTTTATTAGGAAAAAAGAATAATCATTTAGAAATTATAAAAAAAGTATTAGAGAAAACTAAAAACAAAAAAATTAAAGTAGGAATAAATACTGTAATTACTAATAAAAGTATAGAGAAATTAGAAGAATTAGGAGAATTTTTAAATAATTATAAAATAGAAAAATGGAAATTTTTAAAATTTATGCCTATAAGAGAAAGAGCATTAGAAAATAAAGATTTATTTGGAGTAACTGAAGCTGAATTAGAAAGCAAAGTTAATCAACTAAGAAAGTATGAAAATATAAAAGTTGTCCAATATAAAAAACAATCTGAATTTGAAAAGAGTTTAGTAGTTCTTCCAAATGCAGATATTATCCAAACACAAAATGGAAAAGATAATTATTTAGGAAATGCATTAGAGCAAGAAGTCATCGACTTTGAAAGAATAAGTGGAAAGAATAAAATTAGGACTATAATTGCTCATAATAATGAAGAAATTAGAAATACAATAGTAGATTCAATAAAGAAATTGGGATTTGCTGATGTAGTTGCTACAGCTACAAATGGAATAGAAACATATAATAAGATTATTGACTTGAAACCTGAAATGGTATTTGCTAAATTTGAAATGGAAGATATGAATGGATTTGAGATAGTAAAGAAGTCAAAAGAAAAATTAGATAGCGATATTCCAGTATTCAATATATTTGCAGAGGAAATGCCTAAAAATGAAATTGAAAAAATTTATAATATTGCAGGTCGAAAATTTAATGCAATAATATCTGAAGAACAATATCAATTTGAAGTACCATTTATTTTGGAACAATATAAAGAGTATAAAGAAAGCAAAGAACAATAAAAATAATAAAAAATCAAGAAATATTTTAAAATCTAAAAAAATATTTCTTGATTTTTTTGTATGTGTAGATAACCAACAAAGACATCTAAAAATCTTCCAGGCGATATATTTTTTCCTTGTTCAAATTGCATTACAATAGGATGATTTTGTAATATATGCCTTTTTCTATTTAATGGTTTCAATGATGTTCTAAGTGAAGAACGAATTGCTTCTTCATCCATATCTTTATGATGATATGAGAGTATTTCAAATAAAGATTTTAAATCATGTATTAAATATGTAAAATGATAACATTCGGTAATTGCCTCTATCATAAGATCAGTACAAGGAGAGTTTATAACAAATCCTAATTCTCGTAATAGTAAGTTCATTTCATTTTCATCAAAATCATCATATTTATATTTTTCGTTCATTTGACTAATTGTATTATATAAATTTCGTAGTTTAACAGGTTTTTTTAAAAATTTATAGATTTTAGATACATTAACGAAAGTAACCTGTTCTTCAGCTGAGTTAGCAGTCAAAAGTATATTAGAATTATTTCCTTCATTATAAGTTATAGATAATCTATCAATTATTTCGGTTGAATTTATATCATTGAAGTGTGAATCTAAAATAAATATATTCGGTTTTATTTTCAAGTAAGTAGATAATGCTTGATCTCCACTATTTACAGTTTTAATTTTTAAATCACGACATTTTGATAAATACCTACAATATTTATTCGCTTCTGCAACATTTTCTTCAGCGACAAGAACTTTTATCATTTACTTTAGACACCCCAAAAAAACAAAAAATAATTAAATTCACCAATATTATATCACTAAAATTATGTAAACACAATACAAAAATGGAAAAATATTACAAAAAAACAAATAAAGTGTCCCGTTTATCGCCGTTTTCAACACTGATTGTGGAAATCGAAATATAATGCAGCTAACTTAATCAAAGTCTGAAAAGGAGACACTACAAAAGATTTTATAGAAACAGAGGAAAATTACAAAAAGTATTTCGGACTTTGATGAGTAAAAAATATCCCCCAAAAGATTGAGAAAGCTCCTTTTAGAAATTGTTAAGTCAATTTTCTTTAAGGAGTCTTTATATGTTAGAGAATTTGGCTAATGTTAGCAGTTATAATAAATTTAATAGAATAACATATTTTCTAACAAAATTATCATGTTTGTTTTCAAAAATTAGGTATGCGTGTTTTTCATGTGTACTTAATTTTTTTTTAGATACAAATGAAAGGCACTGTCGTGATCCACCGAGTTCATTTCAAAAAAATGAAATGAATAGGAGGAAAGAGAAGTGCAATACGAAGTAGATAGTTATACTTTGGAATATGTGGAGGATGAAGATAAATATTATATATCTTTTAGAGATAGTGTAGAACAGGATTGTAGAATTGAAATTGATAAAGATATATTTGATACTTATACCAATTCTAAAAAAGCATATATAAAAATAAAAAATGAAACAAGTAGACATTTAGAACAATCAGACTTAACAGAAGAGGATATGTATAAAAGAGCATTTGAACCAGTTGAAAGTGTAGAGGAAACTGTTATAAAAAATATAGAAAAAGAAAAAGTAAATGAAGCATTGAAAGACCTGACAAGTACACAATTTAGAAGAATAGATTTACATATTGTAAATGAGATTACAATAAGAGATGTGGCTAAACTAGAAAAGGTACAAAAAAGTCAGATACAAAAAAGTCTCGAACTAGGATTAAAAAAAATAAAAAAATTTTTTGAAGAATAGGGGAGTACAAAACGGCATTTTGTGAGCAAATAAGTGAAGGGGTAAAAACTCTTTCACTTATTTCGTTTTTTGAGAGATAAATTGCACATTGAAAATTAAATAACATTCATTAAATAAATCCTTTATTAAGAGCTAGTTTTATATAGAAGCAGAACTATATAAACTTAAATATTGGATAGCAACCAATAAGGCGATAACTAATAAAGGCAAATAATAATACTCTTGTTTAGTCATAGAACGAGCGTTAAGAGCGTCCCACGCCATGAGAACAAGTCTGAGTTCAGATAGGTGAAATTCCTGGGGAGTAATGTAGCTGATTACCATTTAATGAATTATAAAACAAAAAATAGACTATTTTTAAAATCATTTTAAAGATAGTAATTGGAGGAAAAAATGTTAATAAAAACATTAATAATAGGTATAACAGTTTTTGCAATAATCGATGCTATTTTAATGTATTTAATTTTAGTTGGCGGAAATATAACAAAAACTGAGACAGAGAGAAAAATGGAAGATGAAGAACAAATGGAATATCTAAAAAAATTTAATAATAGGAAATCTAAGTGGAGGAAATAAAAGATGGAAAGAATTTATATAAATAGAGAATGTTGTGTAGCATATGTAGTTTTAGCATTGAACAGCATTTATCATAGTGCAAATAAAGAAAGAACAATAGAAGATTTACTAGAGGAAATAAAAGTAATGTTTAAGGTATATCCTGAAGAAACAAAATTGATGGATATGATGGAAAAGATTATAGCAAAAGAAGGAAAATACAAAGTAAAAGTTATTAGACAAAAGAGAAAATAACAAAGTAAGTTAAAAGGTGTTTAAATTGGAAAAATTTGGACATACTATATGCGAGGTGATTAAAGTGAATTTTATAGATAATGAACATCAAGAATTTTTTGAGAATAATTTGAAAGAATTATCAGCATATGGAAAAACGGATGTGTATTATAAGTCACTAATATATATATTAGGAATTTGTGAAAGTACAAGAGATCATTTTAAGGAAATATTTGATATAAAAAAACGGAGAAATAAATATAGATTCAATCAATGCAGCATGGCAAACAGGAACATCTGCTAAAGTAACAAGAATGGCTTTTAGTTTGTGGAATAGGTGCATGTATGATAGCGAAGAAGATTTAGAAAATGGTGAAAAATCTAGCTACTATAATACAAGTGAAATATTTTGTTGCTCGTATGCACCATACTTTTACGAAGGTATAAAGATAAGATATCCAGAATATACAAACTCAGTTAAAGGAATATCTGTATAGTTAGGAGGATTGATAAATTGAAAATAGACATAAATGAAAATGCAAAGATAGTAGCATTATGGTTTACTAATCAAGAAAATCCACAAGAAAATCTTCCATTAGATATAGAAAAAGAAATAGAAATATATAGACAGAAAAAATATAAAATTTGTATGTACCAATCAGGAAATGATGATATAAAAATAAATCTACTAAATTTGATTTTAAATAATGCCTACTAACATATAAGAATAAATCTTATATGTTTTTTTGTAGAAAAAACTAAAATAAAGTGGAAAAGAAATGAATAATATTGTATAATAAAAATGTATTCATTGAACACACTTTTAAGGAGGGAATAGAAAATGTGTGTTAGAGCACTCAGAATAGCAAGTTATTCTAGGGTAAGTTACGATGAAGACAAAGAGAGATATGAAAGTATAATAAATCAAAAGAATATTGTTAAAGATTATGCAAAAGAACATTTTACTAATTATAACATCATTGAATTTGAAGATGATAACTTTAGTGGATATAAGTTTGATAGACCTGATTTTACAAGAATGAAAAAAGAGATTTTGGATGGAAATATAGATATAGTAATAGCAAAAGACTTATCCAGAATTGGTAGACACAATGCAAAAACATTATTATTTATAGAAGAATTAGACAAGATGGGTGTAACTGTTATTGCTATAAACGATGACCTAGATACTTCAAAAGAACAAAATAATGATCTAGTAGGAATTAAAACATGGTATAACGAATTATATGTTAAAGATATTAGTAGAAAAATAAGAAGTACAGTTCAAAACAAATCTAAAAATGGAACTTGGATTACAAATGTACCATACGGATATGTTATGGTAGATTATCAAAAGAGAGAGTATAGAGTAGATCATTTAGCAGCACAAGTAGTCCAAAGAATTTATGAAATGTATGTTAAAGGATATGGTTATAAAAAAATAGCAGGCACTTTAACTGCTGAAGGAATACCAACACCAAAAACAAGACTTAAACAATTATGGGAGGAACAAGGAAAAACTTATATTGGACCTGTAAATGATGTATGGAACACAGCTTCTATTAATCACATAATAGGAAACGATTTTTACATTGGTACTTTAAGAACAAATAAATATTCAAGAAGAGGTATAAATGGAACTGATAAAAAATTATCAGAGGACAAACAATTTGTATTTGAAGATTTTCATGAACCAATATTAACTCATGAATTGTTTAATAAAGCACAGGCAGTTCATGAAAATAGAAAAAGAGAAAAAAGTCATTATAGAGGAACTAAAAAATATGATAATGATTATACAGGGTTAATGAAATGTGGAGATTGTGGTGCACCAATGTTTTCTATTAGCAATGGAAAAAGAAAGCCAGCATATTATTGTGGAGCGTATCATAATCATGGAAGGTCAGCTTGTACTAGCCACCATATATTAGTTTCAGTATTAGATGACTTAGTAAAAGCATATATTGTTATGATAAAACAAAATGCAGATAAAGTAATAGACTATTTAAATGGAGAATTAGACAAAAATAGAAAGCAAATGCAGAAAGATAATAATAGAGGAATTTTAGATACTCTGAAAACAGAAGAAGAAAAAGCAAAAAATGAATTAAAAGTAACAATGCAACAAAAAATTAGAGATATAATGAAAAATCCTACTAATAGAGAATATATAGAAGAAATGTATAGCACCATGGAAAGTGAATTAAATAGTAAATTGCAAACACTGAAATCTCAAATTGAATTAGAAGAAAAAAATAATAACAATAAGCAGAATATAGTACAAGTAAAGAAAGATACTTTGAAAATCTTTGATGATATTTTAGAAAAAGAAAAATTAGATAAACAAGATTTAGAAACTATAATCGATTGTATATATATATATGAAGATAAAATAATTATAAAATTAAAATCAAACATAGAGAATATATTAGATATAGGGAATAATATTGGAATATCAAGACAGAACATAACAGCAATACAAAAAAATCAGAACCATAATGACCGCAAATTCTTCACACAAGTGAAGAGAGGGGAACTTTGTTCCAATGTTATTAACAACGGTGATCCTCTTGAAATATTTACAGATAAAGAGGGAGAAGTAATTTTAAAAAAATACTCACCAATAGGAGAATTAACAGAATTTGCAACAGGATATGCAGAAACATTAGCAAAAACAACAGGACATATTGCATGTATTACAGATAAAGATACAGTAATTGCTGTATCAGGCGGAGCAAAAAAAGAATTACTAGAGCAAGATGTTAGCGAAGAACTAGAAAGATTGATGGATGATAAAGAGAAGTATACTAGTAAGGAAAACAATGATTTAGCAATTCCAATCACAAAAAATGAAAATAAGGAAAGAAGATACAATTCACAAGTTGTATATCCAATAATTTCAGATGGAGATGTAATTGGTACAGTAATATTGCTATCAAAAGATAATAATACAAAAATGAATGAAGTGGAACAAAAAGTTGCTCAATCTGCAGCAAGTTTTTTAGGAAGTCAAATGGAAATATAATGTAATATATTTGTAATATACATGTAACAAAAACGTAACACAAAAAAGCTTGATTATTTCCAATATTTATAGTATAAATAATATGAAAATAATTGAAGTCCACAAAGGAGGAAAAACAATGGAAGAATTAAAAAATAATGAAGTAAGAGCTGATGTACCAGCAGAAATAAGCACTTGGACAAAAATTAAAAACTTTTTATTTCAAGAAATAACACTTACAATGACACCAAAACAAGAGTTAGTATTCCAAGAAGTACATGATTTTTGGCACCAAGAAGTTAATCGTGATTTTTGGTTTCAAGAAATTAAAATTATAGATAATATAACATTATAATAAATAAAAAGCTTATTAGTTTAACTAATAAGTTTTTTTATTTATTTTTGTATATTTTTATATAAGAATACTTGAAAAGTATTCTTTTTTGATATAAAATTACATTGTTTAGGATATACTAAACATATTAACAAAAAAGAATGTAAATATACATTCAAAAGGAGGAAAAATTATGTCAATAAAATTAGGAATCAATGGCTTTGGAAGAATAGGAAATTTATCATTACAAGCAGCACTAAATAAAGAGGGAGTAGAGGTTATTGCAATAAATGACCCATTTATAACAGCAGACTATATGGCATATATGATGAAATACGATACAATCCATGGAAAATTCAATGGAGAAGTTTATGAAAAAGATGGAAAATTAATAGTAAACGGAAAAGAAATTAAAGTATACAATGAAATGGAACCTAAAAACATTCCTTGGGGAGCAGATGGAGTTGATTATGTACTAGAATGTTCAGGAGTATTTACAACAATTGAAAAAGCAAATGCACATTTAGAAGCAGGGGCAAAAAAAGTTATTATATCTGCACCATCTAAAGATGCACCAATGTTTGTTATGGGAGTAAATAACGAAACATATACACCAGATATGAATATTATTTCAAATGCATCATGCACAACAAACTGTTTAGCACCACTTGCTAAAATTATAAACGATAACTTTGGAATCAAAGACGGCTTAATGACAACAGTTCATAGTATTACAGCAACACAAAAAACAGTTGATGGAGCTACTAAAAAAGACTGGAGAGGTGGAAGAGCAGCAAGTTACAATATTATTCCATCATCAACAGGTGCAGCTAAAGCAGTTGGAAAAGTTATACCTTCATTAAATGGAAAATTAACAGGTATGTCATTTAGAGTACCAACAGTTGATGTTTCAGTTGTAGACTTAACATGTAACTTAGAAAAACCAGCAACATATGAAGAAATATGTGAAGCAGTTAAAAAAGCATCAGAAAATGAAATGAAGGGAATAGTAGAATATGTATCAGACCCAGTAGTTTCATCAGACTTTATACATGATGAACATACATGTATTTTTGATAGTACAGCAGGAATAGCACTAACAGACACATTTGTAAAATTAGTTGCATGGTATGATAATGAATGGGGTTATTCAAATAAATTAGTTGATTTAGCTATTTATGTTGCTAGCAAATAATCAAAAGTGATTGAAAATATTTAATCTAATGTGTAGTTACAAAGAAGGGAAAGAAAGTATATATGGAAAAGAAAACAATAAGAGACATAGATACAAAAGAACTAAGAGGAAAAAAGATATTGGTTCGCTGTGACTTTAATGTACCATTAAAAGATGGAGAAATTACAGATGATACAAGAATTAGAGCAGCACTTCCAACAATAAGATATTTGCTAGAAAGTGGAGCAAAGGTAGTCCTTTGCTCACACTTAGGTAGACCAAAGGGAGAAGTAAACGAAAAATACTCAATGAAACCAGTAGCTGAAAGATTATCGGAAGAATTAGACGCAAAAGTAAAATGCGCAGAAGATGTGACAGGACCAAGTGCAAAAGATATGGCTAATGAATTAAAAGAAGGAGAAGCAGGACTACTTGAAAATGTTCGTTTTGATCCAAGAGAAGAAAAAAATGAAGAAAGTTTAGCTATAGAATTGGCTGATTTAATTGGAAATGAAGGCATTTACGTAAATGATGCATTTGGAACAGCACATAGAGCACATGCTTCTACAGAAGGAGTTGCACATCATGTGGATGAATCTGTAGCAGGACTTTTAATGGAAAGAGAAATTGAAAAACTTGGAGCAGTACTTGAAAAACCAGAAGAACCATTTGTTGCAATTTTGGGAGGAGCAAAAGTATCAGATAAAATAGGTGTTATAGAAAACTTAATGCAAAAAGTTCAAACAATAGAAATTGGTGGAGCAATGGCTAACACTTTCTTAAAAGCTAAAGGATATGATATAGGTTCATCTAAATATGAAGAAGACAAAATAGAAGTGGCAAAACAAATAATGAAAGATGCTCTTAATAAAGGTGTAGAAATAATATTACCAAAAGATGCTAGGGTAGCTAAAATAGCAGAAGGTGAAGAGCTAACACCTGAAACAGTAGAATCAGCAGAACATAAAAATGTTAAATTAAATGTAGAAGGCAAAGGAGAATCTTTAGAAGGTTGGCAAATATTAGATGTGGGTGATACTACATTAACATATTTTGCAGATAGACTAGAAAATGCAAAAACAGTAGTATGGAATGGACCTTTGGGATATACAGAAGTTCCAGAATTTGCACAAGGAACAGAAAAAATAGCTAAATATATTTCACATACAAAGGCAAAGTGCGTAATTGGTGGAGGAGATTCAGTTGCAGCTATTCAAAAAATAAAGAAAGCAGCAAAACAAAATGGCGAAGATGTAAAACAAGAATTTAACAATATTTATTTATCAACAGGTGGAGGTGCATCTTTAGAATTTCTAGAAGGCAAAACACTACCAGGAATTGCAGCATTGAATAATAAAGAAAAACAAAAATGCAAATCAGGAGAAAATGGAAATTGCAAAAGTAATGAACAACAAATTGCTGATTAAGAAAAGAGGAAACCAAATGAGAAGAAAAGTTGTTGCAGGAAATTGGAAGATGAATATGCTTCCTAATGAAGCAATGAGCTTTATAAGACAAATTGAAAGTGAAGTAAATAATTCTAAAGCAGAAGTAATTCTTTGTGTACCTTATACAGACCTATTCTACAGTTTGCTTACAGCACAAGATACTAAAATAAAAATAGGAGCACAAAATATGCACTGGGAAGAAAAGGGTGCATATACAGGAGAAATTTCTGGACAGATGCTAAAATGTATTGGCGTTGAATATGTAATTATAGGTCATTCTGAAAGAAGACAATATTTTGCAGAAACAGATGAAACTGTAAATAAAAAGGTAAAAGCAGCGTTATTAAACGGTTTGAAGCCAATAGTTTGTGTGGGCGAAACATTAGAACAAAGGGAACAAGGAAAACAGAAAGAAATTATAACAAATCAAACTCATTTGGCATTAGAAGGACTAAATGAAGAACAATTAAAAAGTGTCATGATTGCGTACGAACCAATATGGGCAATTGGAACAGGAAAAACTGCTACATCTGAAGATGCAAACAACGCAATAAAGTCAATTAGAAATCAAATTGAAAAAGACTATGGCAAGAATGTTGCAGAAAATATTATCATACTATATGGTGGTAGTGTTAAACCTGAAAATAGCAAAGAATTATTTTCAATGTCTGACATAGACGGAGGTCTTGTTGGAGGGGCAAGCTTAAAAGCAGAAGAATTTATTAAGATATTATCGATTTAGAAGAAATGGAGAAAAATAATGAACAGAAAACCAATAATGCTAATGATATTAGATGGATTTGGAATAAATGAAAACGAAAAAGGAAATGCAGTTAAATTAGCTAATACACCTAATATTGATAAACTAATGAAAACATGGCCAACTACTCAAATTCACACAAGTGGGTTGGCAGTAGGTTTACCAGAAGGACAAATGGGAAATTCAGAAGTTGGTCATACAAATATAGGTGCAGGAAGAGTTGTATACCAAGATTTAACACGTATTACAAAATCAATTGAAGATGGAGAATTCTTTAGTATTAAAGAATTAACAGCAGCAATTGATAATTGCAAAAAATATAATTCAAAACTTCATATTATGGGACTTCTTTCAGATGGTGGAGTTCATAGTCATATTAGACATTTATTTGCAATATTAGAATTAGCAAAAAGAAAAGACTTTGAAGATGTATATGTACATTGTTTCCTAGATGGAAGAGATACACCACCTGCTTCAGGAGAAAGCTATATTCTACAACTTGAAGAAAAAATGAAAGAAAAAGGTGTAGGAAAGATAGCAAGTATATCTGGTAGATTTTATAGTATGGACAGAGATAAAAGATGGGACAGAGTTGAAAAAGCCTATAAAGCTCTAGTATATGGAGAGGGAGAAAAAGCAACATCTGCTATTTCTGGAATAGAAGCATCATATCAAAAAGAAGTATTTGACGAATTTGTTGAACCAACAGTTATTTACAATGGTGAAGAACCAATTGCAACAATCGATAATCATGATTCAGTTATATTCTTTAACTTTAGACCAGATAGAGCAAGAGAAATAACAAGAAGTTTAGTTGATCCAGAATTTGATGGCTTTGAAGTAAAGACATTAGACTTGTATTATGTATGTTTCACTCAATATGATGAGACAATACCAAATGTTCAAATTGCATTTAAGCCAGAAGTATTAGTTAATACATTTGGAGAATATGTTTCTAAAAAAGGATTAACACAATTAAGAATTGCAGAAACAGAAAAATATGCACATGTTACATTCTTCTTTAATGGTGGAGAAGAAAAACAATATAAAGGAGAAGATAGAATTTTAATACCATCTCCTAAAGTTCAAACTTATGACCTAAAACCTGAAATGAGTGCTATAGAAGTAACAGACAAAGTTGTCGAAGCAATAAATTCAGACAAGTATAATTGTATTATATTAAATTATGCTAACCCAGATATGGTGGGCCATACAGGAAGTCTAGAGGCTGCAATTAAAGCAATTGAAACAATTGATGGATGTGTAGAAAGAGTTGTTGAAGCAATGGCAGAAAAACAAGGAGTAATCTTAATGACAGCTGACCATGGAAATGCAGAACAAATGATAGATTATAAAACTGGAGAGCCACACACAGCACATACTACGAATCCAGTCCCACTAGTTTTAATAGGAATGCAAGGCGTAAAATTAAAAGAAGGTAAACTTGCAGATTTAGCACCAACAATGTTAGATATTATAGGACTAGAAAAACCTGAAGAAATGACAGGAAATAGTCTTATTGAAAAATAACAAAAAAGAAAGGAAGGATAATCATGAAAGATTATTTAGAAATTGAAAGTGTAAGAGCATTAGAAGTATTAGATTCAAGAGGAAATCCAACTGTACAAGTAGAAGTTGTAACAGAAGGAGGATTTTCAGGAGTTGCTATGGTTCCATCAGGAGCATCAACAGGAAGCTTTGAAGCAGTTGAATTAAGAGATGGAGATAAAGAAAGATACTTGGGAAAAGGTGTATTAAAAGCAGTTGAAAATGTAAATGAAGTTATTAGCAAAGAAATTGAAGGAATGAACGTATATGAACAAGCTAAAATAGATGCTACAATGATTAAACTTGATGGAACAGAAAATAAAGGCAAATTAGGTGCAAATGCTATGCTTGGAGTTTCTTTAGCAGTAGCAAAAGCAGCAGCAGCTTCATTAGGAATGAGCCTATATAACTACATTGGAGGAGTAAATGCAAAAGAATTACCAGTTCCAATGATGAACATTATGAATGGTGGAAAACATGCAGACAGTTCTTTAAGTGTACAAGAATTTATGATTATGCCAGTTGGAGCTAAAACATTTAGTGAATGTATGAGAATGGGTGTAGAAGTATACCATAACTTAAAGAAAGTATTAAAATCAAAAGGATATTCAACAGGTGTTGGAGACGAAGGCGGATTTGCTCCAAATTTAGGAAGCGAAGAAGAAGCAGTAGAATTAATTATAGAAGCAATCAAACAAGCTGGATATAAACCAGGAGAAGATGTATGCTTAGCACTAGACGTTGCAGCAACAGAAATGTTTGATGAAGCTAAAAAAATAGGAAAAGACGGATATTATTTTTGGAAAAATGATGAATTTAAAACAAAAGATCAAATGATAGACTTTATAGTTGAATTAGCAGAAAAATATCCTATAATCTCAATTGAAGATGGTTTGGCAGAAGAAGACTGGGAAAGCTGGAAAAAACTAACTGAACGTATTGGAAACAAAGTTCAATTAGTAGGAGATGACTTATTTGTAACAAATATGAAGAGATTACAAAAAGGAATTGACAACAACACAGCAAATAGTATATTAATTAAATTAAACCAAATTGGAACATTAACAGAAACATTAGATGCAATTGAACTAGCAAAGAGAAATGGATATACAGCAGTTGTATCACATAGAAGTGGTGAAACAGAAGACACAACATTAGCTGATGTTGCAGTTGCAACAAATGCAGGACAAATTAAAACTGGTGCACCATGCAGAACAGATAGAGTTGCTAAATATAACAGACTATTGAATATTGAAGCAGAATTAGGAGATGTAGCAGTATTTAGAGGTCGTAAAGCTATAAAATAATGTTACTTAGTGTGAAAAATACCTATGGTATTTTTCACACTACTACATAAATATTCTGGGGTATCGCCAAGCTGCTGTGGCTGTTCGAAGCTTTAGCTGAGTTACAGCATCAGTATGCAGGGAGCGATAGCGAGTCGCTGGTAAGTAAACTTGCTCGTGACTAAAATTTAAAATATTCTGGGGTATCGCCAAGCGGTAAGGCATCGGACTCTGACTCCGACATTCCTGTGTTCGAATCACAGTACCCCAACCAATATTATAAAAAGGTAGGTAATAAAAATGAATGAGAAAATGTTTGAAATTATGAAAAATAAACCAGGCTTTATTGCAGCGCTAGACCAAAGTGGTGGAAGCAGTAGCAAAACTTTAAAAAATTATGGAATAGAAGAAAGTGAATATAGCTCAGAAGAAGAAATGTTTAACTTAATCCATGAAATGAGAAAAAGAGTATTCACAAGTAAAGCATTTACAAATGACCATATAATAGGAGCAATATTATTTGAAAAAACAATGCTTTCAAAAGTAAATGGCCAATTTACAGCTGATTATTTATGGAACGAAAAACAAATTGTTTCATTCTTAAAGGTTGATAAAGGTTTAGCAGAACAAGCAAATGGAGTAAAATTAATGAAAGAGATACCAGAGCTTGACGAAGAATTAAAAGAAGCAAACGAGAAGAATGTTTTTGGAACAAAAATGAGATCAGTTATATATGAGCCAAATGAAGAAGGAATAAAAGCAATTGTTAAACAACAATTTGAATTAGCAGAAAGAATTTGCAATGCAGGATTAGTTCCAATTATAGAACCAGAAGTTGATATAAATGCACCAGAAAAGGAAAAATGCGAAGAAATATTAAAAAATGAAATCAAAAAACAACTAGATTCTTGGGATGAAAGTAAAAAAATAATGTTCAAATTTACAATTCCAACTAGAGCTAACCATTATCTTGATTTATATGACTATAGCTGTGTTGTAAGAATAGTAGCTCTGTCTGGAGGATATGACATAGAAGAAGCAGTAGAATTACTTGCTAAAAATAATAAAATGATAGCAAGCTTTTCAAGAGCATTATTACAAGATTTAAATGTTCATCAAACACAAGAAGAATTTGATCAAAAATTAAATGATGTAATTATAAAAATATATAATGCATCAATTACCTAACACAAAAAAACCAACTCGTAATGAGTTGGTTTTTTATGTTATATTTTATTTCTTTAATTCACTTAAACGTTTAATTCTTATAATAACAAATACTATTGTTGCACTAACTAAAATCACAAATAATGTGTTGTAAATTCCGGTTTGAGGAATAGGATTTTCAGTAATAGTGTTATCAGGAACTTTTACATCATTAATTACTAATTTTACCTTTGGAGAAACATCTGAGTTTGAATTGCCTTTTCCATCAACTGTTTCAAAATTAATATCTACTTTAGTATTAGTAGGAAGAATCTTATCAACAATTTCTTCATTATATTCATCCTTTAAAGTTAATTTATAACTTAAAGTAGCAACTTCGCCTTCTTTTAATAATTCTATTTCCCATGTAATACTATTATCAGAAAAATCTACTTCAGCAGAAACTTTACCGATATTAGGTGATTTTACATACTCGAAATTAAAGTTTTCAAGAATTTCTCTTGGAAAGTAATCTTTAACAACAATATTTTTTAATGTATTATCTTTAGAATATGTTATTTTATTAAATATATCTGTGTTAACAGTTTTAGACAAATTAGTGTAATCTATATAATAGAAGTTACCAGCAGTAGGAGTAGAAGTGGTACCAAAAATCTCTTCAGCAAGTTCACGATAAGTCATATTTCTTGAACCATCAGCAATTGTTGGAGCAGATGGATTTTGAACATTACTTTCAGATAATCCCATTAAAACAGGAAAGATATTGTAACCTTTGTTTTTTAATTCAACTAATTTATTTTTAGTATTAGTAGCAACAACTCCAGAATATGTCAAAGTAGTATTAGTATCTAAGCAAAGATTAGGTACACCATCTGAAATTAAAACAATATATTTTTGAGAATCTGTATTATTTGTGAAATTCTTTTCTGCTATAGCTAAACCTGCTTCAATGTTTGTGTAAGGTCCTTCTGTTGTAGTATAATTAGTAATTGTATTTTGAACAGTATCTTTAGAATCTGACAAACTTAATAAAAGTTTAGCATCATTTTCTGTTCCTAAAGTAGAACCTAAATTAACACTAGAAAAACTAACAATACCAATTTTAGCATTTTCATAATGATCAAACAATGCATTTACAAAAGAAGTAGCTGTTTCTGCGACATATTGTCTCTTTTCTTTACCTTCGTAAGTTGAAGTCATACTATGAGAATTATCCAATACTAAAAACATTTCTATAGGTTTAGTAAGATTTTCTTGTTCCATAATATTCTTTAAAGTTAAAGTGATGGTTGCTTCTTTTTTGTTAGCATCAAATTCAGTAAGTTCTTTAGTAAATTTCCCCTTATCTTTTAAATTAATTTCACAAATGCTTTTATCAACTACGCTCATAGTTGTTTTACTAGCACTTACAGTAGCAGCAAAACTAGAACTACATAGTGAAAACAAAAATGTGAATATACAAAAAATACTTAAAATCTTTTTATTCATAAATTTCAATCTCCTTTGTTTTAAACTACATATTTATTATACAATAAAAATAAGGGAAATTCAACAAATCCATACAATAAAAAGAAAATAATGGTTACTGGATAATGGTTTTTAATAGAAAAATCGTTCAAATCTGCCAGTCTGTAATATTAATGTAAATTTGTTAAGTGATAATAAATCAAGTGTAAGTATATAGACACCGTTGAAAATATGCAAGAAAAAATAAATGTCGGAAAAAGACGATAGAAATTAAAGAAAAGTATTGAAAATAAAAAAATGTTATGATATCCTTAAGGAAGAATGTACAAGAATCTTACTTTATTTTTTTGTAAGATAAAAATCTGACCTCTGCACATTGAAAATTAAATAGAGTAAACCTGAAAGATATATAGTCTGAAGCTATAAAATGAGTAAATGTGCATAAAAAAGAAAAAGATTGTACATACTAAATACAAGACAGAAAAAAGCAGAATAAAAATACTGAAGAAAGAGGAGGAAGATAACCTTGAATAAAAAAGAGACTAAAATAAGTAAAGAGATAAAAATAAATAAAAAATTAGCAAGAAAAAATTACTCAAATCAAACAGGTATTACTCTAATAGCACTAGTAGTAACTATTGTAGTATTGCTAATTTTAGCAGGAGTAAGTATAAATGCTCTATTTGGAGATAGTGGAATAATAAATAAAGCCAAAGATGCCCAAAACAAAATGGACCAAGCAACAGAAAATGACCAAAAAGGAATAAATGAATTAAGTAATTGGTTAGATAGCAAAATAAATGGAAACTCAGGAGGTAACACAACAGGTGGAGATGAAACTCCAACAGAAAAGCCATTAATAACAGATTCAAGTTTAACATCAAATGATAGAACAACAAGTGAGAGCACAACAGTAATAGCAAAAGATAAAAAAGGTAATCAAGTAGTGGTACCAGGAGGATTTAAGATTTCATCAGCTTCAGGAGAAAGTGTACAACAAGGAATAGTAATAGAAGATAAAGACGGAAATCAATTTGTATGGGTGCCAGTAAGTAATAAAAATGGAGATGGAAGTAATAAAATAGTAAAAGATGACGGAAGCGAAGTAGAAATAACATTAGGAAGATATACATTTGCAACAAGCAGCCCGGGAACACCAGCAATAAAGCAAAAAGGCTCAGAATATGACCAAACTACCTTAGCACAAGCAACATCAGGTACATTAAACACAAAATATGGAGTTGCAAAAAGCGACTACTACTTTTACGAATTAAGTGACTCACGAACATCGAATGAGAAATCTGATTTAACAGGAACAAATACAACAGCTAAAAACTTAAAGAATTTTATAGAAAAGACTGAATCAAATAAAGGCTTTTATATAGCACGATATGAAGCAAGCTATGGAAGTGGATATAATAGCTCTGGAACAGATACAGCAACAAAGTTTGCTAATGCAAAACCATTATCAAAAGTATCAACAGCCAATAGTACTAGTAGTATGAATTATAAAGAAGGAACACTATGGAATTTTATAACACAACCACAAGCAGCACTAGTAAGTCAAAATATGTATAAAAATGATAAATATGTAGAAAGTGATTTAATAAATAGTTATGCATGGGATACAGCAATAGTATATATACAAGCAATGGGAAACAGTAACTATGCAAATCAAGCAGATGTTAATGGAACATTAAAAAACACAGGTTCAACAGGAAATGAAAAATGCAAAATATTTGATATGGCAGGAAACACATCTGAATGGACCACAGAGTACATCACTTACACGAGTAGCAGTAGTGCTTACCGTTGTACTCTTAGAGGAGGCTACTGCGACAATTCCAACAGCTACACGAGTACTCGTGTCTTCAGCAATGCGGCTTACAGTTACCTCGGCATTTCCTTTAGGCCTCTACTTTATGTAAAGTAGCACTGACCACTGGTTCAATGAACCAGAAAAAATGAATAAATACGATGTTAGCACTAATGTGCTTAACACGTACTTTAGCGCATCAAAAACGCTAAAGGAGAAAATTTTTCTAAAATTTCTTAAACTGACCGTTAAGGTCAAGTTTTAGAAATTTGAAAAATTTTCCCTAGCGGGGCGCCCCTAGCGGGGCGCCTTTATTGTGCTTGCAAATTTGCAAACACAATAAAGGCGAAACGTATATAAATTTTTGCAAAGGGGTGATAAGAATGAGTTTTAGTACAATGCTAGAATTATTACAGGAAAAAAATAATCAAAGAGTAGTGCTTATTAAAACAGGTGTCTTTTATATAGCAACAGGAAAAGATGCCATTTTCTTAAATAATGTATTAAAATTAAAATGTACTTGTTTTTCAGAGAATGTATGCAAAGTAGGAATACCAGAAATGAGTTTGCCTAAATATTTGGAAAGGCTAGACAGACTAAATGTATCATATATTGTATATCATTTTAACAATGAAAAAGAAATGCTGGTAGAAGAATGTAGAAATGATGGAGAATATCATAAAGAAAAAAGACCAAATCAAAATTGTCTACTGTGCTCAGGACTTAGAAGGGTATTCAGAAGATAAATACATGAATGCTTTTAGAAAAATGTTAGAACAGGAGTTAAAAGGGTGTGAATAAAGTATTAGAAAAAATAAATAATGAGCAATTGCAACTAATTCCTAAAATGCAGGAGTATATACAATATATGTTAGAAAACTTGATAAAACTTCCAAGAACAGAAAAGTTTAGTATAGGTAATGAATATAAATGTTCAATGTATAAATTACTAGAATATATTTTGTATGTTAGCAAAATAGAAAAAGAACAAAGGTTAGAATATATAAACAAGATAGACGCAGAACTAAATTGTCAAAGAATTTACTTAAGAATAATGTATAAAAACAAATGGATAAATGATAAAAAGTTTAATGTTTCAATAACTAAAGTAGGTGAAATAGGGAAAATAGTTGGAGGTTTAATAAAATATTATGTCAAAAACAATAAGGAATGAATTTGATAAACAACTGACATATGAAAAACTTATGATAGCACATAAATTGAGTAGAAAAGGTAAAGGTTACAGAAAAGATGTTATATTATTTAACTTAAAACAAGAAGAATATATTATGTGGCTATATGAAAAATTAAAAACTAAAACATATAAACATGGAGGGTATACAGTATTTTATATAACAGAACCAAAGGTAAGAAAAATAGAAAAAAGTAGATATTTAGATAGAATAGTACATAGGTGGGTGGTAGATAATTTTTTAGTTCCGTATTTTGTACCAACATTTATATCAACAACATATGCATGTTTAAAAGATAGAGGTATGCATAAAGCTTGTTTGGATGTGCAAAAAGCAATGCTACATTGTAAAAGAACATGGAATGAATACTATATACTAAAAATGGATATAAAGAAATATTTTGAAAATATAAATAAAAATATATTATATAGAATATTGAAAAAGAAAATAAAAGATCAAAAATTATTATGGTTAATAAATGAAATAGTATTTTCAAATGAAGGTATAAAAAACTTACCAATAGGAAACTATACTTCACAAATGTTTGCCAATATATATTTAAATGAACTAGACCAGTATATAAAACATAAACTACATTGCGAGTATTATTATAGGTACATGGATGATGGAATTATTTTAATAAAAACAAAAGAGCAAGCAAAAGAAATTAAGAATGAATGAAGTATTTATAATAGGAAAAGTAATAACAGAGGTTAAATTTGATTTTATATTAAATTCTAAACATATTTCAATAGCTAGATTTGGAGTTATGACGATGTGTGATAAACAAGAGATAAATGTAATTACATATGATGAAAAGGCAGATTATGTTTATGCAAATTTGAAACACGAAGATGTTGTTATAATAAACGGATATTTAGAATACAATAAAGTGATTTTAGAAGATATACAAATTTTGTTATAATTTCAAGCTTTTTTTCGATATTCACATTAAAAATCATTATCTAGTAACAAAAAAATATATTGATTTAACAAAAAATATTGTCAAAATAAAAACCTAATGATATAATTTAAACGAATATATACAAAAGAAGGAGGAATAGCCATGTTAGGAATAATTGCTTTTGGAGTAAGTATAATAGCTGTTATAATGTCTTTTTTTCCACAATTGTTATTAGCATCTTTTGCAATAGCAATGATAGGAATTATAATAGCCGTTACATCTGCATATGACAAAGACACAACAGAAGCTAAAGAAGGTGCAAAAAAAGAGTCAAGAGCATTAGAAGTAGGCTCTATAGTTATTTCAGCTGCTGCAATATTTAGCTATTTTGTATTTGTAATACTTTCACAAATTTAGCTAAAAATAAAAACTAACTTATTAAAAGTTAGTTTTTTTATTTTTATATAACTATTTGAGATTGTTAAAAATAAAGCTAATAAACAGCAAGATTAAAAATATCCAATAGTAATTTTTAAAAAACTCTAATAAATTAGGAATAAAAACAAATTCATTTTTTATCAAATCAATAACTAATATAAAAGAAAAATAAGCTATAAAAATAAATAATGGTATACTTAAAATATTAAAGTATATAGCATCCAAAAAATTTAAATTTAAAATTGATCTAAAAGCTCTAGTCATTCCACAAGCAGGACAATAAATACCAGTAACTGATTTGAAAAAACAAGTTACTGGTAGAATAGATATTGTATATAAAAAAATTATTAAAATTACTAATATAATAAAATTTTTTATCCTATTCATTTAATTAATCCCTTAATTCATTACCATTTCCATCAACAGTAATACTTCCTGTTAAAATTAAAATACCTTCAATTAAGCCCCAAACTCCTGAAGCAAATGATAAAACTCCACAACTCAATAAAGTGATTAGAAGTTGTGCTATAGCTTTTCCAGTGTAACCTAAATAAAAGTTATGAACACCAAAAGCTCCTAAGAATATACCAAGTAATCCAGCAGCTATTTTTGATTTAGCATTAGGATTTGAAGATGAACTTCCAGTATTAACAGTTTCTTTAACTTCAGGTTGTTGAGCAGTAGCAGTTTCATTATTTATAACTTTTTTGCAGTCTTCGCAAAGTTCTTCACCATCATCAATTGGTTTTCCACATTGTTTACAAAACATAATAATTCCTCCTTAATATTAACTATAATCTAATTATACAATATTCTACAAATTTTGCAACAATTTTAATGAATTTTTAACAAAACAAGAATATATTTTTTTAAAAAATATATCTTGTAATATATATTTAAAAATGATAAAATTTAGAAGTAAAATCAAAGGAGGAATATAACTTTGGAAAAACAAAAAATCTATGAATTACTAACAAATGAGATTAAACAAGGCATAGTAAAAATAGATGAACCAATGAGAAAGCATACCAATTTTAAAATTGGTGGAAATGCAGATGTTTTTGTTATAGCAAAAAACATAGAAGAAATAAAATGCGTTATAAAATTTTCAAAAGAAAATAATATCCTACTTACCATACTTGGAAATGGAAGCAATGTATTAGTATCTGACAAAGGGATAAGAGGAATAGTATTACAAGTAGGGACAAAAGAGATAAAAATAGAAAAACAAAAAAATGCATTGGTAGAAGTTGAGGCAGGAGTTATGCTAGGAGCCTTAGCACAAGCTTTATTAAAACAAAGCATTTCGGGTTTTGAATTTGCAGCCGGTATTCCAGGCAGCATAGGTGGAGCAATACGAATGAATGCAGGTGCATATGGCGGTGAAATAAAAGACATTGTAAAAGATGTTACTGTATTAAACGAAAAAGGTGAAATAAATGTCCTTACAAACGAAGAATGTGAATTCTCATATCGCCATAGTAGATTTACCGATTCAAAGGAAATTGTAATAAAAGTAACATTAGAGTTGCCACTTGGTGATGAAGCTGAAATAAAGGCAAAGATGGATGAATATGATCAAAGTAGAAGAGAGAAGCAACCATTAAACTTACCATCAGCAGGAAGTACATTTAAAAGAGGTTCAGACTTTATTACAGCAAAACTAATTGATGAGTGTGGACTTAAAGGATATACCTCAGGAGATGCACAAGTATCAACACTACATGCAGGTTTTGTGGTTAATTTAGGAAATGCTACTGCACAAGATGTTTTAAATGTGGTAAATCATGTGAAACAAGTAGTATTAGAAAAAACGGGTAAACAAATTGAATTAGAAGTTGAATTATTAGGAGAAGGGATTTAAATAATGAAGGGTTTTTTTAAATGGTTTAGTAATAGTACTAAAATGAAAAGATGGATATTTTTGATATTAATAGGAATTGTATTAGCATGTTATGGAATGTCTAGTATTCTGACAGCTGAAAGGCTAGATTTTTGGCCACTTGCTAAAATTATAGCATGTTTTGTTGTAGGTTTTGTATTTGTAATTTTAGGTATGATTCATATGCAAAAAAGGACACTAGAACTATTAGTACAAGAAACAGATAATAGAGTAGAAAACGAAGACACAAAGGTTAACACTTTAATATATAATAAAAAAGTATATGACCAAGGACCTAAAATAGTAGCAATAGGTGGAGGTACAGGACTAAATTCTGTTTTAAAGGGATTGAAGAATTACACAGATAATTTAACAGCTATAGTTACTGTATCTGACTATGGAGAAATTATACCAGAATCAAGAAAAGAATTGGGTACGATGCCACTAGATGATATAAAGGAAAGTTTGGTAGCACTTGCTAAAGATGAAGAAACAATGGAAAAAATTATGAATATGAACTTTTCAAAAGGTAAATTAAAAAACTTATCTTTTGGTGATATATATTTATTAGGGATGAAAGAGCTTTATGGAGATTTCGCAAAATCTGTTGAACAAACTAAAAATGTATTAAATATTACAGGTAGAGTACTACCAGTAACCTTAGAACCAATACAGATTTGTGCAGAATTAGAAGACGGAACAGTAATAGAAAGTAGAGATAAAATACCTGAAATAGTAAATTCAAAAACTAGTAAAATAAATCGTATATTTATAAATCCTACAAACTGTAAAGTGGCACCAGGAGTAGTAGAAGCAATTGAGGAAGCAGATGCAATTGTTATTGGACCAGGAAGTTTATATACTAACGTCATACCAAACCTTTTAGTAAATGGAGTGGCAAAAGCAATAAAAGAAAGTCCTGCCTTTAAAATTTATGTAAGTAATATTATGACAACAACTGGTCAAACAGATAATTACACTTTATCAGATCATATTAAAGCAATAAACGACCATGCAGGCAAAGGAGTTATCAAATATTGTATTTATGATACAGGAGAGTTAATTCCTGAATATGTTAGGAAATATAATATGCAAGGACAAGAACTTGTTCAAATAGATACAGCAAAAGCAAAAGAGCAAGATGTATATTTAATGCAAAGAGATTTATCATATGTTGTAGGCGACCGTATACGTCATAATCCAGATGCAATTGCAGCATCAATAATTCAATTAATTTGTGATGATTTAAAATTCAAAGATATGCAAAATGATACAAAATATGTATTATTAAATGATAGGCTAAAAGAAGCAAAAAAATCTTTAAAAGAAAATAAGAAAAATGACAATATGAGAAAAACAAAAAAGAAGAAAGAAAGAGGAAAAAGCAAATTCTTTGAAAAATATCAAGAAAGAATAAATTCAATTCAAGAATCAGACGAAAAACTAAAAGTAAGAAAAGAGCAAGAAGAAAAAGAAAAACAAGAATTTCTTAAAGAAGTAAAAAAAGAAAAGACTAAGAAGAAATAAAACAAAAGACAGGGGATACACAAATGAAATACGAAAATTTTGAATTTGAAAAAGCACTAAAACAAGATTGGATAGTTACAAATGGATTGGGAGGCTACAGCAGTTCAACTATTTTGGGTATAAATACTAGAAAATATCATGGCTTATTAGTAGCTCCATTAAATCCACCAGAAAATAGACATTTAATATTATCTAAAGTTGACGAAAGCTTTGAAAGTGGAGGAAAAGAATATCCTATATATTCTAATATTGGAAAAGACTATATTTCAAAAGGCTACCAATATTTAAAATCTTTTGAAAAAGAGTATATTCCTATATTCACATATGAAGTTGATGGAGCAATTATAAAAAAATACATATGTATGGAATATGGTAAAAACACAGTCTGTGTATTGTACAATATAAAAAATAATGAAAAAAGAACTAAGTTTAAAATAGCACCGATTGTGAATTTTAGAGATTTTCATACGACAACTCCAAATGCAGAATTCGAACTAAAACAAGAAATAAAAGATACAAAAGTAAAATTAATAATAAATAATCAAATGCCAGTATATATGAAATTGTCAGAAGGTAAATATGTAGAGCATATAAATGATACCTTTAGAAATATGTATTACTTGGAAGAAGAAAAAAGAGGACAAGCTGCAGAGGAAAATTTATCAGTTCCGGGAGTATTTGAAGTAAAACTAAGAGCGAATGAAGAAAAATTTGTTACATTTATTTGCTCTCTAGAAGAAAATATAGACGAGTTAGATGGAAAGAATATTATAAATAAAGAAATTGTAAGAATAACTAGCGAATTATATGATTCATATTTGTTAGAACCTAAAAAAGAGTATAGTCCAAAATACAAAATGTTTATGAGAGATTATATAATAGCATCAGACAATTTTATTGCATATAGGCCAGCATTTGCCCTATATACAATAATTGCAGGATATCCTTGGTTTTTGGATTGGGGAAGAGATGCCTTGATTGCATTTGAAGGAATAACACTAATACCTAGAAGATTTCAAGTCGCAAAAGAAGTAATGTTAACATTTGTAAGAGATATAAGATATGGATTAGTTCCAAATGGATATTCAGAATATGATGGAAGACCGTTATACAACAGTGCAGATGCATCACTACTTTTATTTGAACAAGTAAGAAAATATTTGGAATATACACATGATTATGAGTTTTTAAAAAATCAGCTATATGATACATTAAAAAGAATAATAGAAGAATATATAAATGGAATTGATTTAGATGGAAACAATATTCACTTAGATAATGAAGATGGGTTATTATCATCAGGAACTCCACAGATACAAAATACTTGGATGGATGCAAAAATTGGAAATATCATAGTAACACCTAGAAATGGAAAAGCAATAGAAATAAATGCCTTATGGTATAATGCTTTAAAAATAATGGAAAGCTTTGCTAACTTATATAAAGAAAAAGAGTTATCTAAGAAGTATGCAGAACTTGCAAAAAAATGCAAAGAGAGCTTTATAAAAAAATTCTATAATAAAAAGAGAAAATGCTTTGATGATCTAGTAGACGATAATTCAATAAGACCAAATCAGCTATTTGCAATAGGACTACACTATCCAGTAGTTGAACCAAATTCAGTTGAAGCAAAAACAGCTTTTGAAACAGTTACCAAAAAATTATTAACACCATATGGATTAAAAACACTTGCAAAAGGTGAAAAATGTTATAGAGAAATATATGAAGGTGACCAAATAAAAAGGGATATGAGCTATCATCAAGGCATTACTTGGCCATGGCTTTTAGGCATATATTCAGATAGCTTTTTAAATATAATAAATGCAGAAAAAAATAAAACTAAAAAGAAAGAATTAGAAGAACAATATTCTAAATTTGCACAAAATGTAGAAGATACATTTTATAACGAAATGTATAACCGTTCAACAGTTGGAAGTATTAGTGAGCTATATGATTCTGCAAAACCATATGAAGCCAAAGGTGCATTTGCACAGGCGTGGTCAGTGGCAGAAGTATTTAGAATTATAGAAAAGAGGAATAAATGAGAATCTTAGGAATAGATCCTGGTTTTGCAATAACAGGATATAGCATAATAGATTATATAGGCAACAAATTCAACTTAATAACATCTGGAGCCGTACTCACCAAAGCTGGTGAGTCGTTTCCACAAAGGCTATTAAAACTAAATAATGACCTAGAAGAAATAATAGACACATATAAACCAGATGCAATATCAGTTGAAGAGTTGTTTTTTAATAACAATGCCAAAACTGCTATAAACGTAGCACAAGCAAGGGGTGTAATACTTGTAGTAGGCTGTAGAAAAGGAGTACCTACATATGAATATACTCCACTTCAAATAAAACAAGCAGTAGTTGGCTATGGAAGAGCAGATAAAATACAAGTACAAAAAATGGTAAAAACAATATTAAAGGTAGAAAACTTACCAAAACTAGATGACACAACAGACAGCATGGCAGCAGCAATATGTCATGCACACTCAGCTAAATTTGCTGAAAAACTATAAATATAATGAAAGGAATTTGTTATGGCAATATATTTGTTTTATGGTGAAGAAACATATTTACTAGAAACACGAGTAAAGAAAATAAAAAAAGAATATCAACAACTAATATTAGGCATAAACTTTATTCAAATTGACGATACAAATGTAGAAGAACTAATTGCAGACCTAGAAACACCAGCTTTTGGCTTTGACAAAAAACTAATAATTGCCAAAAACACAGGAATTTTCAAAAAAGAAAAAAAGACAACAAAATCAGATTCAAAAAAGAAAAAAGTAGATGACATAAAATTACCTTTAAATGAAAAAATAGCTAAATATATACAGGGAAATTTAGAAGAACTAAAAAACACAGTAGATTTAGTATTTGTAGAACAAGAAGTTGACAAAAATGCATTATATCAGACAATTGAAAAAGTAGGAGAAGTAAAAGAATTTGCACTTTTAAAATTGCCAGACTTAATTGCAAATATAAAGAAAATAACAGTGGCATATAAAGTAAACATAGATGATGCAACAGCAAAATATTTAGTAGAGTGCTGTGGAACTAGTATGCAAGACTTGATAAATGAACTTAGAAAACTTATTGAATATAAAGGCGAAAACAGCAATATAACAAAACAGGATATAGATTTACTATGCACTAAGCAAATACAAGCTGTAATATTTGACTTAACTGATAATTTAGGTAAAAAAGAAATATCAAAAGCATTAGAAGTATATAATGGGCTTATATCAAACAAGGAACCAATACAAAAAATATTGATAACATTATATAACCATTTTAAAAAACTATATATTATAAAAATTGCAGAAAAATATAATGAAGATGTTGCAACAGCAATGAACTTAAAACCAAATCAACTATTCTTAGTAAGCAAATATAAAACACAAGCAAGATATTTTGAAACACAAGAATTAAGAGAAGTATTAGAAGCACTAATAGATTTAGATGCAAACTATAAAATAGGATTAATATCTTTAGAAATAGGCTTAGAAGCAATACTTTGTCGTTATTGCTCAAAATAAAGTAAAAATATCAAAATTTGATTGAAACAAAAAGCGTTTTGTGATATATTGTAACAGAACAATTAAAAATAGGAGGAAAAATTATGGAATTAAAAGGATCAAAAACAGAGAAAAATTTAATGGACGCTTTTGCAGGAGAGTCACAAGCAAGAAATAAATACACATATTTTGCAAGTAAAGCAAAAAAAGAAGGATATGAGCAAATTGCCGCAATATTCCAAGAAACAGCAGACAATGAAAAGGAACATGCAAAATTATGGTTTAAACTATTATGTGGAGGAGATATTCCAACAACAGCTCAAAACTTAGCTGATGCTGCAGCTGGAGAAAACTTTGAATGGACAGATATGTATGACAGAATGGCCAAAGAAGCTAAAGAAGAAGGATTTGACCATATTGCATTTTTATTTGAAGAAGTTGGAAAAATAGAAAAAGAGCATGAAGCAAGATACAAAAAACTATTAGAAAATGTTCAAGATGGAAAAGTATTTGAAGCAGGAGAAATTAAAATATGGAAATGCAGAAACTGTGGACACATTGTAGTTGGAACAAAAGCACCAGCAGTATGCCCAGTATGTGCACATCCACAAGCATACTTTGAAATAAAAGCAGAAAATTATTAAATATTAGAATATGGTGTAAATAACTACACCATATTTTTTTGAGACAAGAGGTTCACTTTTGTAGAAAAATATAGTATAATAACCAAATGATAAAAATGAAAGAGAGATGAAAAGCGTGCCAAACTGGAGAGTACATTTAGAGATAGCCAAAAAAGCAAATGAACAATTGCAATTTAATAATGAAGATTACAACCTATTCTTATTAGGAAATATAGCACCAGATATAAACAATGGTTATATTGTAGAAGGAATATCACATATATATGACCATGGACATACACATCTCTATAACCCAGAAAATCACTCTACTTATACAAATTTTTATCAAAAATATCAAGATATATTAAAAGTAAACCCAATAGCACTTGGATATTTAATTCATCTATATACAGATTATTTACTAAATAAAGATTATAGAGCAAAATGTGAACAAAATAATTTTGACAAAGATGAATATACAAAATTCAAACACAGGGATTTAAGAAAATATGACAGTAAATATATTAACAATACTATAACTTTAAATGATTATACAGAAGCAGTTAAAGAGTTACATCAAATTGAAGAAATAGAATTAGATGAGCAGGATTTAGAAAAAGTAATAGAATTTTTAGATAATAAACAACCATATACAGATACAAATTTAGAATTTTACACTGTTGAAGAACTAGATAAAGAGGTAGAAAATATAACAAATGAGATATATAAGTTTATAAAGCTTCAGTAAAAAGCTCATAAAAATTTTTAAATATATATCCTTGAGATTTTAAGTATTCTATAGAATCTTGTAAAATATCATAAGTCTTATTCACATCACCAGTATCATGCATAAGAACAACTAAAGTTCCTTTACCTTTAGCAGATTTTTTTAGATTATTTAATAATTGGTAATTAGAATACTTATGTTCAGAATCTTTATTTAAGCAATTCCAGTCAACATAAACATAGTTAATTTCAGCAAGAATATTAACTATGTTTTTCTTTTTATATTTGTAATCTGGAGATGCAAAGCCATTTGGAAAACGAAAAACATGTGAACAATAGTTAGAAACTCCAATGGCTTTTGAAATTTCTTCATCAGTATTTAAAATCTCATTACGAAAACTTTCCTCGCTTTTATATAGCAAACTATTATTATGGCTATATCCATGATTAGCAATAAAATGTCCTTCCTCATACGCGCGTTTAACAATTTCAGGATGTTCTTTAACATGCTTACCAACAACAAAGAATGTAGCTTTAACATTTTCTTTTTCTAGTACATCTAAAATTTTAGGTGTAACTTTAGAGGTTGGACCATCATCAAAAGTTAAATATACAACCTTTTCATCACTTTTACAAATAGACGCAAATTTATCTTTAAAAGAAGCACTTAAAATTTCACCTTTGCTTAAAGATAAAGCAAAAGTAGAGTTATCTTTTAGTAAAAAGAAAACTATTAAAATTAGTATAATGAGAACAACTACAAGATACTTTTTCTTAAAAATAAACACCTTCATATAAAAATTATATATATACAAAATAAAAATATGCTATAATTATTGAAACTTTTTGATGAAAATTGAGCACTATATATGTGAAAGGAGATAACAATGAGTACTCGGAATATCTTTAGAAAATTTTGAAGAAATATATAATTCAACATATGAACGAACATTGAGATATATAGTTTGTAAATGCTCTAATATTGACGATGTTAATGATTTAGTGCAAGATACATATGTAGAATTATATAACATACTAGAAAAAAAGAAAGAAATATATTTAGAAAACTGTCCTAATTTTGTAATAGGAATAGCTAAAAAGAAAATTCAAAAATATTATGGTCTTTTATATAAATTAAAAAATTATAATGTTTATCAAGCAGAGGACGAAGAAATAGATTTGCCAGATAATTTTGATTTGGAAACGGAAACAATTAAAAAGCTAAATGCAGAAGCGGTATGGAATTATATTAAAAGCAAAAATATAAAAACAGTAAAAGTTTTCTATTTATATTATTGTACAGAAATTAAGATATCACAAATTGCAAAAGAATTAAACATGTCTGAATCTAATGTCAAAAATATTTTATACAGAACAATTAAAGACATTAAAGAAAATGTAAAGATTGAAGGTGATATAAATGAATAATTTGAAAGATACAATACAAAAGAACTTTGACAAAAAGAAAAATTATAATATCATTTTATCAAAAATTGAGAGGAGAGATAATATGAAAGTAAAATTGAGTTATGTTTTAGCTTCAAGTCTTGTAGCAATTGCATTATTAGTTGGCATTGTTGCATATAATGTTCCAAAAAGTAATAATGAAAATGTTATGCCACCAACAGTACAAGGAATATTGGAATTAAATATAAATAAGGCTGAATATCAAAGTATGATGACGTTGGATGCAGATATAAAAGAAGCAAATACTGAACTGAATAGTGAATTTGAGAAAGATTTTTCGTTTGTAAAAAAAGATATTAATGCGCCAAAAGATTTGAGAGACTACGGTGTAAATAAAGTTGTAATGACTAGAAAAGATTTTTCGGATAAAGATTATTCTATAGCTCATGACTATATTTGGGACTATTCAAATGAGGCAGAAAACAGAACAATAAGAATAGCATTTTCCAAAATTGGAAAACCATTAAGAGACTATTATTTGAGTAGTGAAGAAAAAATATCAAAAATAGAAAATACAGATGTTATAATAACACAATATGAAAAACTATATTTAGCAGAGTTTAAATTAAATGATGTATATTTTGATATAGAAACCGCAGGAATAACACAAAAAGAGTTAGTGGATTTACTAGTATCATTGATTAAATAAAATGACACACAGCCTTGTTTTTATTACAAGGCTGTTTAGGTATTGCAATTGATGAAAAAAAGGTGTAAAATGATGTAACATCAAAACAAGAAAAGAAGGAACATATATGAAATTTATAGTTGACAAAAGTTTTTTTGAAAAGGTTGATAATGCATGTTTTGGTGTTATTATAGCTAGAAATATTGATAATACAAAACCAAATAGTGCAATACAAGAAATGCTAAAAAACGAAGTAAATGAGGTGGCAGAAAAGTACAAAGATGTAAAAGTAAAAGAATTACCAGAAATTGTACTATACAGAGAAGCATTTAAGAAAGTTGATATTAACCCAAACAAATTTATGTGCTCAATAGAAGCACTTGTTAGTAGGACAGTTAAATCACAATTTGTTCCTAACATAAATACATTAGTTGATTTAGGCAATGCTTTATCACTAAAGTACAATGTACCACTAGGAGTACATGACATAGATAAATTTGCAGGAGATATAGAATTAAGATTTGCAAATGAAAATGACACATTCATTCCATTTGGTTCTCAAGAATATGATAATCCACCAGCAGGTGAATTAGTATATGTAAGTGGAAATGAAGTAAAAACAAGAAAATGGGCTTGGAGACAAGGCGAAAAAAGCAAAATAGACGAGAATATAAAAAATGCGTTTATTCCATTAGATGGATTTATTGAAAACAAAGAAAAAATCTTAGAACTACAAAAAGAATTTGTAAAAATTTTAACAGAGATGGGGGCAACTTGTGAAGTTGGATTTGTAGATAAAGATAACAATGTTTTTGAATTTTAATTAAAAGGAGTTTTTAATGTAAGTATTAAAAACTCCTTTTATATATTTATTCTTTAAATTCCTTAGCTAACTTGCTGATAGCCTTAGTTTCAATTCTTGAAACATAAGAACGGGAAATTGCCATAGAATCTGCAATTTGATTTTGAGTTTTAGGTTTTTCGCCATTCAAACCAAAACGTAATTCCAATATAGTTTTTTCTCTTTCTTTTAAAACTTCCTTCATTTTCTCATATAACTTCTTTACTTTAAATTTTAAATCAACTTCATCTTCAATATTTTTATCATTATTCTCTAAGACTTCTTGCAAAGTGACAACATTATCGTCCTTGTCTTTTCCAATAGGATCATCTAAGTAAACTTCTGCACCTAACTTTTTAGTGCTTCTTAAATACATAAGTACTTCATTATCAATACAACGAGAAACATAAGTAGCCAAACGTACTCCTTTTGAACTATCAAAGCTATTTATTCCCTTAATTAAACCAATACTACCAATAGAAATCAAATCATCTTGTTCAACTCGTGTAGCAGTATATTTTTTACATACATGAGCAACTAATCTTAAATTTCGCTCTATCAAAATATTTCGTGCTTCTTCATCTCCGTTTTTCATAAGTTCTAAATATTTTCGTTCTTCTTCACTACTTAAAGGCTCTGGAAAAAGTGTATTATTTGAAATATATCCAACTAAAAATATAGCTGAATTTAAAAATGCTAAAATACCACCAATAGAAAAGGCAAACATATATATACCTCCAATTTAATATATAGAATTATATGCCAAAGAAAAATTAAAGTGCCTGACCTTAAAAAATTTCACCAAACCATTGACACTAATACCATAATATGGTACAATATTTAACTGTAAGCCGCCTGAGTCGGGCAACTAAATATTGCTTTAAGCAATTGCCTTGTTATTTATGCTTAGCGAGTATACGAATATAGGAGGTGTACAAAGAATGTACGCAATTATTGAAAGCTGTGGAAGACAATACAAAGTAACAGAAGGAGATGTAGTATTCTTCGAAAAATTAGAAGCAGAAGAAGGTAAAAAAGTAACATTTGATAATGTTGTTTTAGTATCTGACGACAAAAAAGTAGAAGTTGGAGCTCCTTATGTAAAAGGTGTTAAGGTTGAAGGAAAAGTAGTTTCTCACGGTAAAGGCAAAAAGATTTTAGTTTATAAATATAAAGCTAAAAAGAACTACAGAAGAACTCAAGGACATAGACAACCATACACTAAAGTAGAGATCACAAAAATAAAAATGCCTACTGAAAAATCAGAAGCAAAAGTAGAAAATGCTGAAGTAAAAGAAACAGCAGCTAAAGCTACTACAAAAAAAGCTACAACTAAAAAAGAAGCTTAGGTTAAAATTTGAATATATTATGGTAAAAACTATTAGAAAGATAGAAATACCCTAAAACAAAAATTGAAGGGAGTGAAATAGGATGGCTCATAAGAAAGGTCAAGGTAGTGTTAAGAACGGTAGAGACAGTGAGTCTAAACGTTTAGGACTAAAAAGAGCAGATGGTCAAGTAGTTCCAGCTGGTAATATACTAGTAAGACAAAGAGGAACAAAAATCCATCCAGGTACTAATGTTGGTATTGGTAGTGATGATACACTATATGCTAAAGTAACTGGAAAAGTTAAATTTGAAAGACTTGGCAGAGATAAAAAGAAAGTTAGCGTATATCCTGTTGAAGAAGGAAGTAAAGCTGAATAATATATAAAAAACTTCACTTATGTGGAGTTTTTTATTATTATATACTTGAAAATATATTGATACTAGAATATAATATAAACATACTATATAAGGGGAAAAATAATGAAATTCGGGTTATCAAAAGATATATATAATAAAATTAAAAATGTAGTTTTAAAATATTCTAGTTACGAATTTAAAATATATGGTTCAAGAGCTAGGGGAGATTTTAAGAAGGAGTCAGACGTTGATATCGCAGTTTTTGGAAACATTAATGAAGAAGATAAAATGAAAATATTAAATGATTTTGATTTATTAGATGTTCCATATATGATTGATATTGTGTTTTTTAAAGAATTACAAAAACAAGAATTAATAACATCCATTAATAAGGAGGGAATTAAGTATGAGTAGATTTCAAGAAAGATTATCTGATTATAAAAGTGCTGTAGATAGATTAGAGGAAGCACTAAAAGAACCAGAAAGTGAAATAGTTATTGATGGAGTATTACACAGATTTGAATTTACATTTGAACTTGCTTGGAAAACTATAAAAGATGCATTGGAATATTTGGGCTTAGTAGACAAAACAGGAAGTCCAAGAGAAAATATACAACTAGGCTTTAGACATGGCATAATTGAAGATGGAGAAAAATGGATCGAAATAATGCTTTCTAGGAATTTACTATCACATTTATATGATGAAAAAGCATCTAGAGATATTTATAATAAAATAAAAAGTGAATATATAATAGAATTTAAGAAACTAAGAGACAGATTAGAAGAAATATAGGCTATTAAAGAAGGGATGATGAAAAATGGAAGAAAAGAAAAAACGTATTTTAACAGGAGACAGACCAACAGGAAGATTACATATTGGTCATTATTTTGGATCTTTAAAAACAAGAGTAGAGATGCAAAATACTGGCAAATATGACCCATATATTTTAATTGCAGATGTTCAAGCTTTAACTGATAATTTTGAAAATCCAGAAAAGGTAAGACAAAATGTAAGGCAAGTTATATTAGACTATTTATCAGTTGGAATTGACCCAGAAAAAACAACAATATATATCCAATCAATGGTGCCAGAAACAGCAGAACTTACAGTATTTTATTCTAATTTGGTAACAATAGCTAGACTAGAAAGAAACCCAACTGTAAAAACAGAACTAGCACAAAAAAGAGATGTGTTTGGAGAGAGCGTTACATATGGATTTTTAGGATATCCTGTAAGCCAAGCAGCAGATATTACTGTGGTTGATGGAGCGCTAGTTCCAGTTGGAGAAGACCAATTGCCGTTAATTGAACAATGTAGAGAAATAGTTAGAAAATTCAACAGCATATATGGAGAAGTTTTAACAGAACCAGAAGCTGTACTTTCAAGTGCAAAAAGAATTAAAGGACTAGATGGAAATGACAAAATGGGTAAGTCTTTAGGAAATGCTATTTATTTATCAGATACTGAAGAAGAAATAAATAAAAAAGTAATGAGTGCAGTAACAGACCCAGCTAGAATCAAGAAAGACGATAAAGGACATCCAGATGTATGTATGGTTGCATATTATCACAAACTATTTAGTACTGAAGAAGAAGTTAAAACCGTTTGTGAAGAATGTAAAGCGGGTGCAAGAGGATGTGTAGCTTGTAAAAAACAATTAGCTAAAAATATAAATGAGTTTTTAACACCAATTAGAGAAAAAAGAAAATATTATGAAGAAAGACCAGAATTAGTTGAAAAAATACTAAAAGATGGAACAGAAAAAACAAGACAAACAGCAAGAGAAACAATGAGAAAAGTTAAAAAGGCAATGAGACTAGATTATTTTGAAGGAGAATAAAATGTTTACAGACTATGTAAAAATAATTGCAAAAGCAGGAAATGGCGGCGATGGAGCCGTTTCTTTCCGTAGAGAAAAATATGTTGCAGCAGGTGGACCAGATGGAGGAGACGGAGGAAGAGGCGGAAACGTATACTTTGAAGTTGATCCAGATACAAACACCTTAATAGACTTTAGATATCAAAAAAAGTTTAAAGCTGAAAACGGAAAAAATGGTGAAGGAGCTAATAGATATGGAAGAAGTGGTGAAGATTTAACAATAAAAGTTCCCCTAGGAACTATTGTTAAAGATGCACAAACTGGAAAAGTTTTGGCCGACTTATCTGAAAAAGGACAAAAAGAACTTATACTACAAGGCGGTAGAGGTGGAAAAGGAAATTCACACTTTGCAACATCTACTAGACAAGCACCTAGGTTTTCACAAGAAGGTGAAAAATGCGAAGAAAAAGAACTAATATTAGAATTAAAGCTTTTAGCTGATGTTGGACTAATAGGATTTCCAAACGTAGGAAAATCAACACTATTGTCAGTTGTAACCGATGCAACACCTAAAATTGCAGATTATCACTTTACTACACTTGAGCCAAACCTAGGAGTAGTAAAAGGAGAATATGGTGACAGCTTTGTCATTGCAGATATCCCAGGAATAATTGAAGGAGCAAGCCAAGGAGTGGGACTTGGAATTCAATTTTTACGTCATATTGAAAGAACAAGATTACTTCTTCATGTAATAGATGTTTCAGGTACAGAAGGAAGAAATCCTGTAAAAGACTTTGAAATAATAAATGAAGAGTTAAAGAAATATAGCGAGAAGTTAAGTAAAAGAAAACAAATAATAGTAGCAAACAAAGTAGACAGTATGCAAGACGAAAACCTATATCTAGAGCTAGAAAAAATGGCAAAAGAAAAAGGTTTAGAAATATATAAAATATCAGCTGCTACTAAACAAGGAGTAAAGGAACTGCTTGTAAGAGTAAGTGAAGTATTAAAAACATTACCAAAAGAGGATTTGATAGAAATAGAAGAAATAAAGAAGGTATATACATTAGAAGATAAAGAAGATATTACAGTAAAAAAAGAAGGCGGAGTGTATATAGTATCTGGTGATGTAATAACTAAGCTTATGAGAACTGTAAACTTAGAAGACAACGAATCGTTACATTATTTCCATAGAAGATTAAATGAATTAGGCATAAATGATAGACTAAAAGCACTAGGAATAAAAGATGGAGATTTTGTACAAATATCAGACTGGGAACTTGAATGGGAAGAATAAAATCTAATATTTTTTAATTAATCTCTTGTCAAATATAAATAAAAGTGGTAAACTATATAACATATTAAATAAAAGCAATCATAAAGGACAACACAATTTTTGCAAAAACTTAACAGAGAATCAAACATAATGGTGAGAGTTTGAAAGCACTTGGTAATTATTGTTATCACCTTTTAGCTATTTCTTTGAAAAGATAGTAAAAGAAATCGTATTCCTGCGTTAAAGGTTAATAAGAGAAAAGAAAATAATTCTTTTAAATTAGGTGGTACCGCGGAAATTTTAAGCCATTTCGTCCTATAATATTGTGACGAAATGGCTTTTTTGTATTCTAGGAATATACTCCTAGTAGAAGACAAATATGCGAATTAAAAGGAGGAAAATAAAATGGCAGATGAAAAACAAGATTATGGCAAAACTTTGAATTTGCCAAGTACAGAATTTCCTATGAGAGGAAATTTACCAGAAAATGAACCTAAAACAGAGCAAGAGGTTTTTGAAAATGATTTGTATGAAAAAATGTTAAAAAAGAATGAAGGACATAAAACATACATATTACATGATGGACCTCCATATGCAAATGGAGAAATTCATATGGGTCATGCTTTAAATAAAGTATTGAAAGATACTGTAAATCGTTTTAAAAGCTTACAAGGATATCAAACAATATATATCCCTGGTTATGACACACACGGACTTCCAACAGAGAAAAAAGCAATTCAAGCATTAGGAATAAACAGAGACGAAATTAGCGTTTCTAAATTTAGAGATACTTGTAAAGAATTTGCTTTAAAATATGTTGATAAACAAACAGAAGGATTCAAAAGACTAGGTGTATTAGGTGATTGGAAGAACCCATACATTACCTTACAACCAGAGCTAGAAGCTAGACAAATTGAAATATTTGCAGAAATGTATAAAAAAGGTTATATCTATAAAGGATTAAAACCAGTATATTGGTGTACAGACTGTGAGACAGCTTTAGCAGAAGCAGAAATTGAATATAAAGATTGTGACACAATGTCAATTTATGTTAAATTCCCAGTACAAGATGGAAAAGGAGTTTTAGATAATGATACATTTATAGTTATTTGGACTACAACTCCATGGACATTACCAGGTAACACAGGTATTACAGTTGGTGGAGAATATGAATATAGTGTTGTTGATACTGGAAAAGACAAATTATTAATGGCTACAAGTTTAGTTGATGAGGTTATGAATTTAGTAGGCATTACAGATTACAAAACTGTAAAAACTGTAAATGGAACAGAACTAGAAGGAATTTTATGTAAGCATCCATTCTTAGATAGAACTTCAAAAGTAGTATTAGGAAGTGATGATACAGTTGCAGTTGAATTAGATACTGGTACAGGTGCAGTTCATACAGCACCAAGCTATGGTAAAGAAGACTATTTATGTGGAATTAAAAATGGCTTAGATATTATAGTTACAGTTGATGGAAAGGGATATCAAACAGAAGGAGCAGGTCCTTTTGCAGGTATGTACTACGAAAAATCAAATGATGCTATTATAAACTGGCTAGATGAAAACGGATATCTATTAAGAAAAGAAAAAATAAACCACTCATATCCACATTGCTGGAGATGTAAAAATCCAATTATATTTAGAGCAACAGATCAATGGTTTGCATCTGTAAATGACTTTAAAGAAGAAACTTTAAAAGCTATAAAAGATGTTAAATGGACACCAACATGGGGGGAAGAAAGAATTTCTAGCATGGTAAAAGATAGAAATGACTGGTGTATTTCAAGACAACGTACTTGGGGTGTACCAATTCCAATTTTCTATTGTAAAGAATGTGGTAAAGAATATGCTACAAACGAAAGCTTTGAAAAGGTATCAAAAATATTTAGAAAAAAAGGTTCAAATGCTTGGTTTGACCTAGATGAAAAAGAATTAATGCCGGAAGGCGCAGTTTGCGAACATTGTGGATGTCATGAGTTCAAAAAAGAAACAGATATTATGGATGTTTGGTTTGATTCAGGTTCTACATATGAAGGAGTGCTAGTTGAAAGAGGCTTACCATTCCCAGCAGATTTATACCTAGAAGGACATGACCAATATAGAGGATGGTTCCAATCTTCAATTCTAACATCTGTTGCAACTAAAGGTGTTGCACCATATAAAGCAATATTAACACACGGATGGGTAGTTGATGCACAAGGAATGAAAATGTCTAAATCTTTAGGAAATGGAATTAGCCCACAAGAAATTATAGATGAGTATGGAGCAGATATCTTAAGATTATGGGTATTATCTTCAGACTTTAAATCAGATGTAAGTATATCAAGAGATATATTAAAACAAATAAGTGAAGCATACAGAAAAATAAGAAATACAGCAAGATATATTTTAGGAAATACTTCAGACTTTGATCCTGATAATAAAGTAGAATACAAAGATATGGAAGAAATAGACAAATGGGCATTATCAAGATTAAATAAACTAGTAAAAGACTGCACAGAGAATTACGAAAACTTTAATTTCCACTTAGTATATCATGATGTAAACCAATTCTGTGTAACAGATATGAGTAACTTCTATCTAGACATTATAAAAGATAGATTATATACATCAAAGAAAGATTCTACTGAAAGACGTTCAGCACAAACAGCAATGTATATAATTTTAAATGCTCTAGTAAAAATAGTTGCACCAATGATTTGCTTTACAGCAGAAGAAATTTGGAAATATATGCCACATACTAAAAATGAGCAAGTTGAAAGCGTTATGCTAAGTGACTGGCCAGAAGTAGTAGCAGAATATGACAACGAAGAATTAGAGCAAAAATGGAATCATATTTTAGAATTAAAAGAATTAGTAGCTAAAGAACTAGAAGTTGCAAGAGCAGAAAAAGTAATAGGACATTCATTAAATGCAAAAGTTACTCTATTTGCTAATAAAAAAGAATATGAATTCTTAAAAGAAAACAAAGAACTTTTAACTACGGTATTCATAGTTTCTGCATTAGACATTAAGGAAAATGAAAGAAAAGATGATGTGAAGATTGGAGTAAAAGTAGAAGTAGCAGAAGGACAAAAATGTGAAAGATGTTGGAAATACTCAACAGAAGTAGGAGAAAATAAAGAACATCCTACATTATGCCATAGATGTGCAGAAGCTATAAAATAAGGTTATATTGAGACTGTAACAGGATTAAATCCTAACAGTCTCAAAGTTATGTTTAAATTAATAATTCATAAAAAGGGGAATACTTATGAAAAAAGTAAGAAAAATAATTAGTTATATAATAATGATTATAGCAATTATTGTATGCGTAATTATATATAAAAAATATAATTTTAATGACTTTGAAAAAAGTATAAGATTAAGTAATATAACGGAATTTACTAGAGACAGTGAAGTTAAGTATGCAAAATATGATAGTTATAAAATAGAAAATAAAGATTACAATGATGCAATGTTTTCTCAAACGATATCTGTAATACCAAATACACCATATAAAGTAACATGTATGGTAAGGACAGAGAACGTGGAAAACCAGAATAACTTAAATTCAGGAGGAGCTCATATTTGTTTAAACAATACGCAAGAAAGATCAAACCTAATAACAGGTACAAATGATTGGCAAGAATTAAGTTTTATGTTTAATTCAAAAAACGAAACAGAAGTTGAAGTAGGATTTAGATTAGGAGGATATTCAACATTATCAAAAGGTACAGTATGGTTTTCAGATTTTAAAGTTGAGGCAGGAGTTGCATCTACATCTAATAAATGGAAGATGGCATGCTTTATATTTCCAAATATAGATGTAACTGTAAATGTAGATGGAAAGACAGAAAACGTAAAATTACAAATGACCAGTGATGACATTAGAACTGTAGAAAATAACTTAGCGAGATTTAAGAATTCAATGAGAGAAGTTAGCAAAGACAAGATAAATATAGAATATGAAACATACGTAATTAAGAAACCAATCAAAACTCTTTCTTATGATGAAGAAAATGGTTATTATGTTTCAGCAGAAGATGTATACGAATATATAGATTCATATGTTAAGAAAAATATGTATGATCACATCTATGTGGCATTTAGAATGGCAGATAAACAAAAAGGAAATGATACTTTGGTAAATGATTGGATAGGTCTAGGCGGAATGGATTATTATAGTATAGGATTTTCAAATATTCGTATGCCAGATGATAGGAACAATTTAGCTTATGAATTTAATTATAGAGTGAATACATTCCCGGAAGAGGTATTTATTCATGAGTTTTTGCATACTTTAGAGCGTAATGCAAAAGAATATGGATATGAAAGACCAGAACTACATGACTATGCAAAATATGGATATACAGAAGATAAAAAGCAAGGATTAAGAAAATGGTATACAGATTATATAAACAAAGAAATTAGTTACAATGGAACTAAAATAGGATTACCAGAAGAAGTCCTTAGATGTAAACCTTGCCATGAAAGTAATTTTAAGTATGCTACACAAGTTGCAGCATTTAAAGAGCCTAGCAATATTATAGAAATAATTCAAAGTATATTTTCAAAAATAACTAGATTATTTGAATATAGAAGTAACAAAATAGAAACAGAATAGTATGAGGAGATAGACAAAATGAAAGTTTCAGACTTTAATTATAATTTACCAAAAGAACTAATAGCTCAAGTACCAATAAAAGATAGAGACCAATCTAGACTAATGGTATTAGACAGAAAAAATAAAACAATTGAACACAAAATATTTAAAGATATTATAGATTATTTAGAACCAGGTGATTGTTTAGTAAGAAATAACACGAAAGTTATTCCTGCTCGTTTATATGGAGTAAAAGAAGAAACTGGTGCAAATGTTGAATTTCTACTATTAAAAAGAGTAGACGGAGACATTTGGGAGGTTATGGTAAAACCAGGCAGAAAGCTAATGCCAGGAGTAAGAGTGGAATTTGGAAATGGATTACTAAAAGCAGAAATTTTAGAGAAGTTTGAAGATGGAAATAGAAAAGTAAAATTTGAATATAACGGAATATTCAATGAAATTTTAAATGAAATAGGCTTAATGCCACTACCTCCATATATACATGAAAAATTAAAAGAAAAAGATAGATATCAAACTGTATATGCTAAATATGAAGGCTCTGCAGCCGCACCAACAGCAGGCTTACATTTTACAGATGAACTATTTAAAAAGCTGAAAGAAAAAGGAGTAGAGGTCGCAAATGTTACACTTCATGTGGGAATTGGAACTTTTAGACCTGTAAAAGTTGAAAACATTGAAGAACATGATATGCATTCAGAGCATTTTTATATAAAAGCAGAAGATGCAGAGAAAATAAACAAAGCTAAAAGAGAAGGACATAGGGTAATTGCAGTAGGAACAACTTCTTGTAGAGTGTTAGAAAGTATAGCTGACGAGAATGGATATGTCAAAGAAGTAGAAGGAGATACTAATATATTTATTTATCCAGGTTATAAGTTTAAATGTTTAGATGCTTTAATTACTAATTTCCATTTGCCAGAGTCAACATTAATAATGTTAGTTTCAGCATTAGCAGGAAAAGATTTTATAATGCAGGCTTATGAGGAGGCCGTGAAAGAGCAGTATAAATTTTTCTCATTTGGAGATGCAATGTTTATTTATTAAATTGCTATACAAAATATATAATATTAAAATAGGAGAAATAAAATGAAACCAGCAGTAACATACGAATTACTACATATAGATAAAAATTCAGGCGCAAGAAGAGGAGTAGTACATACACCTCATGGCGATATTCAAACACCAGTATTTATGCCAGTAGGAACACAAGCAACAGTAAAATCATTAACGCCAGAAGAACTAAAAGAAGAAGTTGGCGCTCAAATAATATTATCAAACACTTACCACTTATATTTAAGACCACGGACACGAACTAGTAAAAGAAGCAGGTGGACTTCATAACTTTATGAGATGGGACAGGCCTATTCTAACAGATTGTGGTGGATTTCAAGTATTTAGTTTAAGTGATTTAAGAACAATAACCGAAGAAGGAGTTGAATTTAGGTCTCATTTAGATGGAAGTAAGCATATGTTTACACCTGAAAAAGTAATGGAAATAGAAGAGGCCTTAGGAGCAGACATTATAATGTCATTTGACGAATGTTGTCCATATCCTTCTACATATGAATATACAAAACAATCAATGGAAAGAACTACAAGATGGGCAAAACGTTGTAAAGAAGCACATAAAAATGTTGAAGAACAAGCTTTGTTTGGAATAATACAAGGTGGATTTTATGAAGATCTAAGACAACAGTCTGCCCAAGATTTAATAGATTTAGATTTCCCTGGCTATGCAATAGGAGGAATTAGTGTAGGAGAACCAAAAGAAGAATACTTGAAGATGTTATATTATACAGCACCACTAATGCCAGAAAATAAGCCAAGATATCTAATGGGAGTGGGTTCACCAGATTATTTGATAGAAGCAGCATTAGCTGGAATAGATATGTGCGATTGTGTACTTCCAACAAGAATTGCAAGAAATGGAACTGCGATGACATGGAATGGAAAAGTAGTGGTAAGAAATGCTACATATGAAAGAGATTTTACACCATTAGACCCAGAATGTGACTGCTATACTTGCAAAAACTACACTAGAGCATACATCAGACATTTAGTAAAAGCAAACGAAATATTAGGAGTAAGATTATTATCAATTCATAACTTAAGGTTCTTGACTAAACTCATGGAAAGAGTTAGAATAGAAATAGAGAATGATAACTTGTTAAAATTTAAAGAAGAATTTTATAAAAAATATGGTTATAAAGAGTAATACAAAAGAGATGGAGGATTTTTTATGAATGATTTTATTGGGGGTGCAGGCTACAATAAGCCTACAGAGGAACAAGTAAAAGCAAAAAAAATGATGAGAATTATAGGAATTGTTTTAGTACTTTTATTATTGGTAGTAATTGGACTAGTGGCTTTGATATATTACATGCAATCTACACAATTAAAGGTTTATGTTGATGCAAAATCAAATGTTAAAATGAAAGACATTTTTGTATTTGATCAAAACAACAATTTATATATTCCAATTAGAGCTTTTGCAGATTATGTAGGTTATGAATCTGGAAATGGAGAGTATAAACAATATGCAGAAGATATAACTAAATGCTATGTGGAATCAAAAGAGGAAATAGCATCATTCAGTTTAGGATCTAATAAGATTTATAAAATAATATTAGATGGAAACAATGATTATGAATATTATGAAATAAATGAACCAATAAAGATGTTTAATAATCAATTATATACAACCATTGAAGGTGCACAAATTGCGTTTAATATTTCTATGTCATATAATCAACAACAAAATCAAGTAAATATTTATACATTACCATATTTGGTTAGTTACTATACTACTAAATTTCAAAATGCAGGTATTGCAGATAAAGATGCAAACTTTAGCAATCAAAAAGCATTGTTATATAATATGCTTATAATAAAAAATGAAAATGGAAACTATGGAGTACAAACATTGGACGGACAAGAAGTACTAGGTACAAAATATGCTAATATTAAGTTTGTTGAAAGTTCAAAAGAATTTATAGTAACTACAATGGAAAATAAAATGGGAATCATGTCATATGATTCAAAGATAAAAATTGCTCCAGAATTTGATGAAATTAAACAAATTGATAAAGACAGTGGTTTGTATTTAGCTACAAAAAACAAGAAACAAGGAGTTGTTAATTCTAATGGAAGTATTGTACTTTACTTAGAATATGATCAAATAGGAGTAAATTCAAGCCAATATATGAGTAATACAATAAAAAATCAATATTTATTGTACAACAAATGTATACCAGCCAAAAAGAATGGAACATGGGAAATATTTGATAAGACAGGAAAAAATATAGCAGGCACTGGAACTACTTATAAAGAATTAGGATGCAGTGTAGGAGGAAAAAGTAACGGTGAAGAAAATTTGAATAGCGTTCTATTAGTGCCACAATATGAAGGAATTGTTGTAAGTAGAAATAATGTGTATGGTTTGATAGACAGTGAAGGCAAAACTTTATTACCAATAGCTCTACAATCAATATATTCAATAACATCTGAAGGAGAAGAAACCTACTATATGTTATATAATAATCAGTTAATGAATGTAATTGATTACATAAAAAAATGGGTAAGACCAGATAAAAATGAAAGTAATAATCAAACAAATACTGAGAATACTGAAAATACTAACAATGAACAAACCACTCAAAATACACAACAAAACAATACAGCCACAGAAAATACTACGCAAACAAATACGAATGCAGTAGAAAATAACACGAATAGAAATGTAAATAAAGTTTCAAACAATACATAGCGAAAAAAATAGAAGTTAGGAAAATCTAACTTCTATTTTTAAATTATGTTCTAAAATAACAATATAGGAATAGAATTTAGTAATAAAATTATGTGAGTAAGTCTATAGCTGAAAAATTAATTATTAATTGATTCTTCAGTGAAATCTATATACTTTTTAAAGAAAGGAAATTTAATATGGAAAAGGATAATATTATTACTGAGGAAAGCGAGTTTAAGAAGAATGCAATTAGAATTATAAAAGGAAGTATATTTGCTATTATAACATCGACTGTTTTATTGTTGATCTTTGCATTATTATTGTGCTATACTAGCTTGTCAGAAAATACAATGTTCCCAGTTATTCTAGTAATTACCGGAATTAGTATTTTAATAGGGAGTATGATTAGTACGAAAAGAATAAGAAAAAATGGAATACTAAATGGTGGAATGGTGGGAGTTATATACATTATAACTTTATATTTGATATCAAGTTTATTCTTAGCAGGATTTAATCTAACATTTAATTCCTTTATAATGCTGATTATTGGAATTATCACAGGAATGATAGGTGGAATAATAGGAGTCAATACAAATAGAAAGTAAAACGTAAATAAAGTCGAAAAATAGCAATATTTTTTAGGAAGAAATTCTAAAAAATGGTTGCTATTTTTTTGTTTTTAATATAAAATTTAAAGGTAAATTATACAGTAGGAGGAAACTAATTGATTACTTTAGAAGATATAAAGAAAAATGATGAACTTACTCAATTAATATTAAGTTCACAAAAACAATTAAATGCTTTAGGGTATACAGAACACTCGATAAGACATATGAGTATTGTATCACAGCGTGCAGGAGAATTACTGCAGACACTGGATTATCCGGAAGAAAGAATAGAACTTGCTAAAATAGCTGGTTATATGCATGATATAGGAAACTGTATAAACAGAGTAGATCATGCTCATACAGGAGCAATACTTGCATATCAAATATTAAAAGATATGGGAATGAGTGTTGAGCAAAGAACTGAAATAATGATGGCGATAGGAAACCATGATGAACAAACAGGAACTGCAGTAAGTGATATATCAGCAGCTTTAATATTAGCGGACAAGTCTGATGCACATCGCAGTAGAGTGGTAAATAAAAACATCTCTACATTTGACAAACATGATAAAGTTAATTATGCAGTTACTGATTCGAAGTTCATTATTGACAAAGAAAATAGAAAGGTAACATTAGACTTAACAATTGACACAAAAATATCACCAGTATTAGATTATTTTGAAATATTTATGGACAGAACTATGATGAGTAAATATGCGGCTAAGTATTTAGGAATTTGGTTTGAGTTAGTTATTAATGATACAAAGTTATTGTAATGCATCTTTCCTCGCAATATACTAATTCTTTTTAAAATTACACAAAATAATCAGCATCTTGCTTGAGCAAAGTAGATTAAAAACAACAAATAAAGAAAGGAAATGAAAAAAATGAAAGCACTAAAAAGAACACTAATAATTTTAGTAATAATTTTATTAGCACTAATCTCATTTGGAGGGATTTTTATACAAAAAACTAAGTTTGTAGAAAATATTTTACCAGAGTTTAAATTGGGAGCAGAATTATCAGGAACAAGAAATATTGGACTAGTAGTAAGTACCGCTACTGATACTATTATTTATGATAAGGATGGCAATGTAGTTGAAAAGGAAGGAGAAGAAACTACTAAACAAGAAGTACCTGTAAATCCGACGGAAACATTAACAGAAGAAAACTATAGATTAGCAAAGGAAGTAATAGAAAAAAGATTAAATAGTATAAAAGCAGTAGATGCAAACTTAAACGTGAAGAAAGCAGTTGACTATTATGAAATAAAGCAAAATGAACAAAATGGAAATATAGTAGTTAAAATACCAGAAAATAGTGATACAGATATGGTATTACAATATATGGCTATTAAAGGAACATTTAATGTTGTTGATGAACAAAATAATGTATTAATGAATAATAGCGATATAAAAAAGGCACAAGTAGTATATAACAGTACTGACAGTGGAATATCAGTATACTTAACAATACAATTCAATAAAGAAGGAACACAAAAATTAAAAGATATTTCTAATACATTTATTAAAACTACAGACGAAGAAGGAAAAGAAACAACCAAAAAAATTAGTATAAAAATAGACAATACAACTGTACTTAGTACATATTTCTCAGAAGAGATTTCAACTGGTATGATACAATTAACATTTGGAACAGCAAGCTCTAAGAGTGAAGATTTAAGAAATTATGTTCAAGAAGCTAATAACTTAGCAACATTATTAAATACAGGAAATTTACCAATAGCATATACAGTTGATGAGAACCGTTACATATTACCAGATATTAGTAATGAAACATTCTTTGTACCAGCTATAATTGTATTAAGTATAATGGTTATTGCAGTATTATTTTTAATAATCAAATACAGAGTTAAAGGAATACTAGGAGCACTTAGCTTTACAGGATATATAGCTTCATTATTAATTATAATTAGATTAACAAATGTAGTTGTATCAATCGAGGGAATGGTTGGAATTTTAATATCAATAGCTCTAAATTATGTGTTTATAGTATACTTGTTAAATGGAAAGAAAAAAGAAGAACAAGAATTTACTTACAAACAAGGATTTATTAACTTCTTATTTGTATTAATTCCAATAGCAGTTACAACAATAATCTTTAGCTTTATAAGTTGGATTCCAATTTATAGCTTTGGAATGACAATGTTTTGGGGAATTGTTTTAATAATGCTATATAACGTTATTCTTACAAAACCATTATTATTCACAAAATAGTTGTTATTTAACATTATTAAAATTATAGTAAAGGAATGTGATAAAAAATGAGCAAAAAAATTATTTATATATTGCTAGCTTTAATTATAGTAGCTGGAGCAATTATGACATGTGTAAAAGGCTTTAATGTAGACACTATGTATACAGACAATGTTAGACTATATGTATATATACAAAAAGAATTTGAAAACAATGATATAAAACAAATTGCAAAAGAAGTATTTGGAACAGATGAAATTGTTGTACAAAAAGTAGAAGTTTATAAAGATATGGCAGTAATTACAATAAAACAAAAAGATGTAAACAATATAAATGCAGAGCTAAAAAATTTAGTAGAACAATTAAACACTAAGATAAATGAAAAATATGAAATAAAAAATACTACAGATGACATAATTATAAAATACGAACCTAAATTAAAACTTACAAGTATTTTAAAACCATATATTATGCCAGTTGCAATAACTACTATTATTATTCTAATATATGCATTTATTCGTTATATTGAGTTAGGAAGCCTTAAAACAGTAGGAAAATACTTATTAGCTATAATAGTTCCAGAATTAGTATATGCAAGTATTCTAGTAATTTGTAGAATTCCTGTAAACAAATTTGTTGCACCAATAGGATTAATTGTTTATGTAGTATCTATTGTAACTGTAACAATGATAAAAGAAAAACAATTAGAAATTGCTAAATTAGCAGACAAAAAATAAACCAAAATAAAACAATGTTCATAAAATATAGTATGAATATTGTTTTTTTATTTGAAAGGAAAGTGAAAATATTGGGAAAAATAAAAGAAATTCTTTATCGAAGCATATATGATATGGAAGTAAATTATAAACAAGCCCAGAAAATTCTAAGACAAACTAATGGAGTATTGCTAGATGTTAGAAGCCATCAGGAGTATGGTGAAGAACACTTACCAAATGCTATAAACATTGATTTATACAATTTACAAAATGAAATTCAAATTCGAATACCAAACAAAAGAACAACAATAATTGTATATTGTTCGTGTGGTATTCGTAGCAAACAAGCTCAACAAATTTTGTGGCAATTAGGATATTCAAATGTATATAACTTGAAAGAAGGTATATATTGCAGATTTCGTAATTTTACAGATAAATAAATTTTGGAACATGTTACCAATTGAAGTCATTTAGAATAAAATATGTATATCTAACAAGTTTTTAGTGGATAATATTGTAGAGAGGAGCTAAAAATCAAATGAAATCATTTTGCTTTAAAACTAATAATACCCAAGTATTAAATTATCTACTAAATAGAATTCAAGAAATTGATTTTGAGAATCTAATATATTCTCAAAATCAATTTAAGATATATAAAAATATAACTATTCATTATAGAGGGAATAACAACAATAAATTCTATAATTTTTTAACAGAATTAATAGGAGAAGTGGTAATTGAATTTTATGAAGAAAAAATACTAAAGCAACTTATAAACTACAACTATTTCTATTTTGATGAATATGAAAAGAACAAAATATTAGAAAATTGTATGCAACTGATAGAACCAGAAATGTATAATACAAAATTACTTGATAATAAAAATATAAAAGAATATGTCAAAGAAAATAAAGCTATGATTCTAGATGGTTTTGTATATTTTAGATTAAAAGCATATCTAGAATATTTAGATGAAGTAGTAGACAGTGGAGTAAATCAGTTTGTTATAGAAAAAGAATATAGAGAATTTATTAGTTTGCTTAGAGTATATGTTGAATCAAAAGTGCCAGAATATAATTTACTGCATTTGATTTATATAAATGGAGAATCCATTTTGTTAGATGAAAAAAGAAATATAGTATCTGTTTCAGAAAATATATATAATGCAAAATATTTATCAGATATTTCTTTTTCATCTAATGATTTTGCACTAAATACATTACTATGCCTTTTACCAAGAAGGATAGAAATACATTTGATTGATGACGAAGATGAATTTATAAACACTTTAAAGCTAATCTTTGAAGGAAGAGTAACTATATGCAAAGATTGTGATATATGTAAAACATATAAAATACTAAACAATGCAAAAATAAGCCATAACAAATAACCTATTTACTATTTTCGAAAAATGTGATATAACTATAGTATCAAAATAATCGGAGGTTATTATGGAACAAGAAAAAAAGAAATTAGTCACAATATTAGTACCAGCATATAATGAACAAGAAGTTTTACATTTATTATATGATAGACTAGAAAAACTAATGAACGAAAATACTAATTATGACTTTGAAGTATTATTAGTAAATGACGGAAGTAAAGACAAAACTTTTGAGATTATGCAAGAGTTAAGAGAAAAGGATAAAAGATTTTGTTATTTAAACTTATCTAGAAATTTTGGTAAAGAAACAGCAATGATAGCAGGTTTAGATTATTGCAAGGGTGATGCAGTAGTTATAATTGATGCAGATTTACAAGATCCACCAGAGCTAATTCCAGAAATGATAAAATACTGGGAAGAAGGCTATGATGATGTATATGCAAAGAGAAAATCTAGAGAAGGAGAAACTTGGCTTAAAAAGTTCACTTCTAAAATGTATTATAGAGTATTACAAGGCTTTACAAGAATTGAAATACAAAAAGATACAGGAGATTTTAGACTATTAGACAGACGTTGCGTAGAAGCATTAAAGTCAATGAGAGAAAATCAAAGATATACTAAAGGGTTATTTAGTATAATCGGATATAACAAAAAGGAAATCCTATATGATAGAGACCCTAGAGCAGCCGGACAAACTAAATGGAACTATGGAAAACTAATTGATCTATCAATTGATGGAATTACATCATTTACAACATCACCATTAAGATGGGCAGCACTTATAGGATGTGGAGTTTCAGTTATTGGATTTGTTTATATGTTATATATAATCATAAAAACAATAGTAACAGGAATAGATGTACCTGGCTATGCTTCATTAATGGTAGTTATACTATTCTTGGGAGGAATTCAACTAATATTCTTAGGAATTATAGGAGAATATTTAGGAAGAACTTTTAATGAAAGCAAACACAGACCTTTGTACTTTATTGAAAGATATAATGAAACAAAAGAAACGAACGAACATTTAAATAAATAAAAAAGTGCCAATGGAATTTTCCATTGGCGCATTTTTATCTATAAATCATATAATCGATTTCCGGGAATATACAGTCTTTTTTAGAAATATCTTTTAAGAATTTGATGTATTCCTCATCAGTTTTATCATTCATAAGACCATCATATAATCTATTAAATCTACCAACATGGTCCTTAATACGCTTTTTAGCATAATCAACCATAGTTCCATTTGTAATAATAAACAACCAATCACTACTTTGAGCTAACAATACTTCCCTTGCACATTGGTTTAAAGCTTTCTTTTTGGTTTTATCTTTTTCATTTGGAAACTTATTAGCAAGTTCAACCATTTTATTACCAATATCATGCAAATATTTGTGAGCATAATCATTTGTATAATTTAACCAAACTTCGCTATAACCATTAGCACCCCAGCTAGAACGACAAGGCGTACATACTTGCATAGAAGGATATTTATCAATATATTCACTAGGAGTAATTAACTTGAAATTACATTTATCATAGTAAATCTTTTTGAATAAAACATATAACCAATCTGGACCTTCATACCACCAGTGACCATATAGCTCTGCATCATAAGGACAAGTAATAATAGGAGGGTTAGAAGTTAGTTTTGATAATTCGTTAATTTGTTTTACTCTACTATCAAAGAAGTGTCCGGCTTGTTTTTCAACACTATCTTGAGCCCATTGAACATTATAGTAATCTTTCTCACAGTCTTTACCTGTAATTCTGTAATATTTTATACCAGTATGAACTCTAACTCCATTTGAAGCAATATATGGCTTAATGTAATCATAAGGAGCATCATATCCAATGTCTCTGTAAAATTCTCTATAATTAAAGTCACCAGGATAACCATTGATAGAACTCCATACTTGCCTTGAAGACTCAATATCTCTACCAAAAGCTATAATACCTTCAGGAGAAACAATTGGAGCAAAAGTACCATAAATAGGTGTAGGGTTAGCATACAAGATACCATGTGTTTCAGTAATTATATATTTAATCCCAAATTCTTTTAAATATTTATCAGCTTCAGGAATGTATCCACATTCAGGAAGCCATATTCCATTAGGTGTTTTACCAAAATACTTTTTATATGTTTGAACACCAACTGCTATTTGGGCTCTTACAGTTTTTTCATTTACATATAAAATAGGGAAGTAACCATGTGTTGCACCACAAGTAATAATCTCCAACACTCCAATATCTTGAAAATGCCTAAAAGCTTCAATTAAGTTACAATTATATATTTCTTTAAATAAATGCAAATCATTAGAATAGCGGTTAAAATAATAATGAGCAAGTTCGTTTTCTTTTGCATTATCCTTAGTTCTTTCTATTTCTTTTTTAGCAAGTTCAATATGAGTATTCAAATATTTGATATATCTTTTTTGCAATAGCTTATTATCAAGCATATTTAAAAGAGGAGGAGTAAGTGACATTGTTATTCTAAAGTCAACTTTTTCCTTCTCTAATTTTCCGAAGTTTGTTAATAAAGGTAAGTAGGTCTCCGAAATTGCCTCATACAACCATTGTTCCTCTAAGTAATCTTCGCTTTCAGGATGATGTATAAAAGGCAAATGAGCATGTAGTATAAAACTAACATAGCCTTTTTCTTTAGTCATTATTTTCTCCAATCTTAAGAAGACATTTTAGAAGAAGTTAAATGTGCATTTAATTTGTCTTCTAATAATTCATTTTTGTAAATTTCTTTATATAAATCATAAATATTATATATTCTACCAATGTTATTCATAAATGATAAAGAAGAAGTATCTTTTGATATGATTTCATTAGTTTTTACATTTTTAAAAAATACAGTTTTTCCTAAGCTGTCAAATAAAATATGATCATTAGGTGTTTGTAAATCATTAGAAGAGGTTATATAAACACTTTCATGATGAACTTCTGGATTTCTAGGTTTTCTGAATAAAACTACATCATATTTGCAATCACTATCTGGAATATTGATATACCAACTATTAGCATAGTCATTTATTTCTACTTCAAAAGAATAGTTTTTAGTTTGATTTGTTACTGTTAAATATGGAATAGTGTTATTAAAGAAATCTTCTCCATATTTTTCTAAATACATTTGTCTATCTTCATCAGAAATGTCCCAATATACAAATAGTATAGTAGGAGTTTGTGCTAATATTTTTACAATAGTTTGGTTGTAAAGATTAGGCAAATCATAATATTCTAAAATAGGTAACTTTTTGCTAGAAGATTTTTTAGTAGTTGCTTTTCTTGTGGTAGATTTCTTAGCAGTTGTTTTTGTGCCTGTAGAAGTCTTCTTAGTGGAAGCTTTTTTTGCTGTAGCAGATTTTGAACTTGTAGCTTTTTTAACAGTAGATTTGTTAGTACTAGCTTTTTTAGTAGTACTTTTTTTGTCTACAGTCTTTGATGTAGTGACTTTAGCAGGCTTCTTAGTACCTATTTTTTTCTCTTCAATTATTTCTTCTTTAGCTTTTCTTGGCATCTTATCCTCCGTTTATATTTCGAACATCTATATCTATATTATACTATATCAAAACGCAAATAAATTCAAGAGAAAATCACAAAAAAATAATAAAATATTTTGTAAAAAATTGTTTACTTTTGTCACAAAATTATATACAATAGAAACAGCATAAAATTCAAAAGATGAAAATGAGGAAGGGGCAAAAATAAAAATGAAAATATTGATGTTAACATGGGAATATCCACCAAGAATAGTAGGAGGAATTGCTAGAGTAGTACACGATTTATCAAAAAGATTAATAAAAGATGGACATGAAGTAACAGTTATTACATATAAAGAAGGAGACTTGCCTGAATATGAAAATGACAAAGGAGTGGAAGTATATCGTGTAGAAAACTATATGATACATCCAAATAGCTTTATAGACTGGACTTTGCAATTAAACTTCAATATGGTAGCAAAAGCCACAGAACTAATAAATAAAAATGGAAAGTTTGATGTTATACACGCACATGACTGGCTAGTTGCATCAAGTGCCAAAACTTTAAAACAATCTTTTGGAATACCACTAGTTGCTACAATACATGCAACAGAAGCAGGAAGAAACTCTGGAATTCATAATGAATCACAAAGATATATAAATGACACAGAATGGTTATTAACATATGAAGCAACAGAAGTAATAGTAAACAGTAATTTTATGAAAGGACATGTGCAAAGCCTATTTGGACTTCCTTTTGATAAAATAAATGTAATACCAAATGGAATTAACTTAACTAACTTTAATGGAATTGAAAGAGATTACGAATTTAGAAGACAATATGCAATGGATAATGAAAAAATCATTCTATATGTTGGAAGATTAGTATATGAAAAAGGAATTCAACATTTAATATCAGCAATGCCAAAAATATTACAAGGATATAATGATGTAAAACTTGTAATTGCAGGAAAAGGTGGAATGCTAGATGATTTAAAAGCACAAGCTGAAGCAATGGGGATTGCAAATAAGGTATATTTTACAGGATATTTAAATTCAAAACAGGTACAAAAAATATATAAATGTGCTGATGTAGCAGTATTTCCAAGTACATATGAACCATTTGGAATTGTTGCATTAGAAGGAATGTTAGCAGGAGTTCCAACAGTAGTTTCAGATGTTGGTGGTTTGGATGAAATAGTAGACCACGGAGTAAATGGAATGAAAAGCTATGCTGGAAATCCAAACTCAATAGCAGATTCAGTGTTAACAGTATTATATGATAAACAATTAGCAACTAATATGGCTAAAAAAGCTAAACAAAAAGTTAAGGAAGAATTTAACTGGACTAAAATTGCTCAAGATACACATTATATATATGAAAAAGCAATTTGCAAAACTGTTGCTGAAAAACAAAAACAAGAAATTGCACAAGAAAATGCGAAAAAGGCTAAAAAAGCAGGCAACACAGAAACAGAAATTACAAATTTACTTAGTTTTCAGAAGAAACATGCTTATGCATAAATATAAGGAGGAAAAATTATGCAAGTATATGATACAGCAAACCGTTTAGCACAAGAGATAAGAGATTCTGAAGAATTCAAATTATACAAAAAGAGAAAAGACGAAATACACAATGATCCAGAAAAGAAGCAAAAAGTAGAAGATTTTGAAAAACTAAGATATGAAGTTCAACTAATGGCATATGCAGGAGAGGCAAAAGATGAAGAAAAAAATAAAAAACTAGAAGAGATGTATATGACTTTAGTAGAAAATAAAGATATTAAAGAATACTTTGATTTAGAAGTGAAGTTTAATATTATGATTGCTGATGTAAATAAAATAATTGCTGAAGCAATAAAAGATGTATTATAAGAAAAATTGTCGTTAAGGAAGCTATAAATAGAGGCTTTTTTAACGACTTTTTTATTGTATAGAAAAGAGGAAAGAAAATGGAATACATTTTTATAATTTGTATATGTGTGCTTACTATGATAATTTTAAAATTTGCATGGAGCATAAAAATAAAAGATATAAAAAAGTTAAAAGAATTAGGTTATGATAAAGGCTTGAATGAAATAACAAATAAACTACCTGAAAATAAAGAGATTTGCAAGAGTATCTTAAAAATGCTTAATAATGAAAATGTGAAAATAGAAGAAAGTGAAAGCAATCAAGCTAGTTTATATATGGTACTTTCAAATTCAATTATAATAGCAAATATAAAAAACACCTTCACAAGAGTTCAAACAGTAGCACATGAGTGTTTACACTCTATTCAAAATAAAAGAACTTTGCTTTTTAACTTCATATTTTCTAACATATATTTTATATATTTTATTGTAATATGCATTTTAGCAATATTAAAAATAAATCCGCTTCCAAACACAGTTTTATTTGCTCTAGCTATATTTAGCTTTATAAATTACATAATTAGAAGTTATTTAGAAATGGATGCAATGATAAATGCAAAACCATTAGCAGAACAATATTTAAAAAGAGAAGGAACTCTTACAGAAAAAGAACAAGAAACAATATTAAACAATTATGACGAAATAAACAATATAGGAATAAAACTATATAACTATACCTTAATCACAAAAAATCTTATAAAAATAATAATTTATTCAGTTATTTGCATAATTTTTATCTAAAATTATGCAAATTTTATACTTTCTCTTTAAAAAGTTTCGAATTTGTTGTAAAATAATACAAACTGTAAATATATTAGGAGAAATTAATGAATAAAAAATGGGAAGTATGCAAAGAAAATAAAAATGATATAGATAAAATATCTAAAGAAAATGGATTAAGTAATTTAATTAGTAGTATATTAGCGAGTAGAGGAATTATTGAAAAAGAAGACGTAAGAGAATTTTTAAATCCTACAAGAGATGATTTTCATGCTCCATTTCTAATGCCAGATATGGAAAAGGCAGTAGATAGAATTTTAAAAGCAATACAAACACAAGAAAAGACCATTATATATGGAGACTATGATGTAGATGGAATAACAAGTATTACTGTACTCAAGAAATTCTTAGAAGAAAGAAATTTACAAGTTGGAGAGTACATTCCAAATAGATTAAATGAAGGCTATGGACTAAATAAAGAAGCAGTAAAGAAAATTGCGGAACAAGGGTATAAATTAATAATAACTGTAGACTGTGGAATTTCATGTATAGAAGAGATTAAATATGCAACAGAATTAGGACTAGAAGTAATAGTTACAGATCACCATGAACCAGCAGAAGAATTGCCAAAATGTTTAGCAGTAGTAGATGCAAAAAGAAAAGATAATCAATATCCATTTAATCAATTAGCAGGTGTTGGAGTAGTATTTAAGCTAATACAGGCAATTTCAATTAAATTAAATTTAGATAATAAAGAATATTTAAAATATTTAGATATTGTATGTGTTGGAACTATTTCAGATATAGTACCACTAGTAGATGAAAACAGAGTAATTACTAAATTAGGATTAAAGCTAGTACCAATATCAAAAAATATTGGCTTAAGGACTTTACTTGCATCTACAGGATATAAAGAAGTAAATTCTACTACAATATCTTTTGGTATAGCTCCAAGAATAAATGCTTGTGGTAGAATGGGAGAAGAAAAAGAAGCTTTAAGATTATTCCTAACAAATGACTTACATGAAGCTAAAGAAATAACAGAAAGATTAAACAACTATAACCTAGAAAGACAAGAAACAGAAAAAAGAATATTTAAACAAGCTTTAGAACAAATTGAAAATGGAGAAAAGGATAAATCTTGTATTGTTTTAGGACAAGAAGGTTGGCATCATGGAATAATTGGAATAGTTGCATCAAAAGTAACAGATATATATTTTAAACCAAGCATTTTAATTTGCTTTGAAGGAGAAGAAGGAAAAGGCTCAGGAAGAAGCATCCCAGGATTTAACTTACATGATGCTGTAATGAATTGCGATACATATGTGGAAAAATTTGGTGGACATAGTATGGCAATAGGCATAAATGTTAAAAGAGAAAATTTTGAAAAATTTAAAAAAGAATTTGAAGAATATACACAAAACAGCCATATTAGTGATATAATACCGATTATACAAATTGATAAACAAGTAGATATAAAAAAGATAAACATACAAGAAGTTAATGAATTAAAGCTATTAGAACCATATGGTGAAGGTAATAAAATGCCAGTATTTTTAATTAAAAACTTAAAAATATTATCAATAAGAAGTTTGTCTGAAGGAAAACATATAAAATTAAAACTTGGAATCGACAATCATATGATAGATGCCATCGGATTTAATATGGGAGAAGTAGCAGATAAGTATTTAATTGGAGATAAAGTTGATATTGTTGGAAGTTTAGAAGTAAATCAATTTGGAGGAAATGAAAATATTCAAGTAAACTTAAAAGATTTAAGAAAAACTATTTAATAAAGGAGGGAAGCACATGTCAGAAATACAAGAAATGACAATAGAAGATGTAATAAATACAACTAAAAAGAATAATAGAAAATCAGATAGTAAACTTATAAGAAAAGTATATAATTACGCAAAAGCACATCACGAAGGGCAATTAAGAAAATCAGGAGAACCATATATTATTCACCCAGTGCAAGTTGCATATATATTGTCAACTTTAGGCTTGGATGACAGTACAATATGTGCAGCCCTTTTGCATGACGTAGTAGAAGATACAGAAATTACAAAACAAGATTTGGAGAATGAATTTGGTGAAGAAATTGCGGAATTAGTAGATGGAGTTACTAAGCTTAGCAAACTTCAATATGCTAGTATGGAGGAGCAACAAGTAGAAAATTACAGAAAAATGTTTTTAGCAATGGGAAAAGACATAAGAGTTATACTAATTAAACTTGCTGATAGACTTCATAATATGAGAACATTAAAATATCTAACACGTGATAGACAAATTGCTAATGCGAATGAAACGATGGAGCTATATGCACCACTTGCAAATCGTTTAGGTATGTATTCTCTAAAATGGGAGTTAGAGGATTTAGCTTTTAAATACCTATATCCAGAAGAGTATCGTGAATTAGTAGAAGGAATCGACCGTAAAAGAGAAGAACGTTTACAATTTATTGATATGATTATGGAACAAATAAAACTGTCAGTAAAAAAACAACATATTGAAGCAGAAATTACAGGAAGAGCAAAACATTTATATAGTATTTACCGCAAAATGAAAAGAGATAATATTACCTTAGATCAAGTATATGACTTGTTTGCATTAAGGGTAATAGTTAACTCTATAAAAGACTGTTATGCAGTTTTAGGTATAGTACATGAGTTATATAGCCCGATGCCAGGAAGATTTAAAGACTATATTTCAGTGCCAAAGCCTAATATGTATCAGTCTTTGCATACTACTTTAATTGGACCAAAAGGAACACCATTTGAGGTGCAAATTCGTACATGGGACATGCACCGTATAGCAGAGTATGGTATTGCTGCACACTGGGCATATAAAGAGGCTAGCTTTATGGGAAACAAAAAAGCTAATGTTAAAGTTGAGGAAGACAAACTTTCATGGCTTCGTGAAACCTTAGAGTGGCAAAAAGATATGCAAGACCCAGATGAGTTTTTAAATACATTAAAAACAGAGCTTTTTGAAGATGAAGTTTATGTATTTACTCCAAAGGGAAAAATTATTGCATTACCTAAAGGCAGTACACCAATAGATTTTGCATACTATATCCACGCTGAAATAGGCAACCATATGACTGGAGCTAAGATAAATAGTAAGATGATGCCAATAGTAACTCAATTAAAAAATGGAGATATTGTTGAAATTATTACATCAGATCAATCAAAAGGACCTAGTAGGGATTGGCTAAAATTTATTAAAAGTTCAACAGCTAAAAATAAGATTTTAGCTTGGTACAAGAAAAACGATAGAGAAGAAAACATTGTTAAAGGTAAAGACCTAATCGAAAAAGAAATAAAGAAAATAGGTATGACACATGCTGAAATTGCTAAGTCAGAATATATACAAGCAGCTTTGGATAGATATAAATATTCGGAAGTAGATGAAATGTATGCAAGTGTTGGATTTGGAGCAATTTCTGCAGGTAAAATTGTAGCTAGAATGTTAGAAGAATATAGAAAAGACCATCAAACTGAAAACCTAGAAGAAAAGTTAGAGGTGCTTTCTAAAGATAGAGCATATAAACCAAAAGCAACCAAAACAGGTATTATTGTAAAAGGAATAGATAATTGTTTGGTAAAATTATCAAAATGTTGTAATCCAGTTCCTGGAGACGAAATAGTTGGATATATTACAAAAGGTAGAGGGGTATCAGTACACAGAAAAGATTGTGCAAATGTAAACAATTTATTATCAGAAGAAAACAGAATGATAGATGTATACTGGTATGAAGCGGAAAAGACTAGATATAGTGTTGATATAGAGGTTTATGGAAATGAAAGAAGTGGACTTTTAGCAGACATTATTAGAGAAATAGAAGGAACAAAAAGCAAACTATTAGCTGTAACTTCGAGAGCAAACAAAGAAAAGATTTCAATTACAGAAGTAACTGTTGAAGTTGAGAACATTGAAGAGTTGAATAAAATACTTAAACAGATTAGAAAAGTTGATAGTGTGTACGAGGTTAAAAGGAAGAAGTAGAATGATTTTAAAAATAATCAGCATCTTACGTCGTTAAAGTAAATTAAAAACGCGGTTACAACCAAGAGGTTGCGCCCTTGCCTTTTTAATTTACTTTGCCTAGTAATATACCAATTCTTTTCAAAATCGGATATTGAAACAATAAGAACAGTACGGAAAGGAAAAATAGTGATGATACTAAAGCAGTTGAGAGTAAACAGTGGAGCGATTTGTGAGCCAACAAATTGCTACATTGTTCAAGATGAAAAAACAAAAGAAACAATGGTTATAGATCCGGGTGGAGAAGTAAATAAAATTATCGAAATGCTAGATATATTACAAGCAAAACTAAAATATATATACATAACTCACTGCCATGGAGACCATATTGGAGCATTAGTAGAATTAAAAAACGCAAAAGGCGGAAAAATATTAATTCATAGATTGGAAAAAGAGGGCCTACAAGATAAAAATATTAGTTTAACAGATTATGTTGGAGTTGAGGATGTACATTTAGACCCAGATTCAATAGTAGATGATGGGGATAAAATACATATAGGAAATATAGAGTTTAGGGTAATTCATACGCCTGGCCATACAAAAGGTGGAAGTTCACTATATTGTGAAGAAGAAAAACTTGTATTTTCAGGAGATACTTTATTCCATGGAACTTGGGGTAGAACAGATTTGCCAACAAGTAATTTTATGGATATAATGAATTCAATAACAGAAAAAATATTAAAACTTCCAGATGACACAATAGTATATCCACGGACATGGCAAATCAACTATGATTAGAGAAGAAAAACCAATTTATGATGAATTAAAACCAAGAGAAGATTAGGAGGAGAAGATATGAATATAGAACCAAGAACTTTGGCTGGTTTCATGGAACTATTGCCAAATGAACAAATATTATTTGAGCAAATGAAACAAACAATAGAAAAAACATACCAAAGATTTGGATTTTTACCATTAGATACACCAATACTAGAACTATCAGAAGTGCTATTAGCAAAAGCAGGTGGAGAAACTGAAAAACAGATTTACCGCTTCACAAAAGGAGATACAGACATTTCAATGAGATTTGACTTAACTGTACCACTTGCAAAATATGTAGCTAAAAATTATGGAAATTTAAGTTTCCCATTTAGAAGATATCAAATAGGTAAAGTATATAGAGGGGAAAAAACTCAAAAAGGTAGATTTCGTGAATTTTATCAATGCGATATTGATATTATTGGAGATGGAGAACTTGGAATAGTTAATGACGCAGAAATTCCAAGTGTTATATATAACCTAATATCAGATTTAGGTTTCAATGATTTCACTATATGCATAAATAACAGAAAAGTATTAAATGGATTATTTAGAGAAGTAAATCAAGAGCAAAATGCAGTTGACATTATGAGAACTATTGATAAACTTGCCAAAATAGGAAAAGAAAAAGTAATAGAAGAACTAAAAGAAATTGGTGTTGATGACCGAGCAATTGAAAGAATATTAACTTTTATTGAAATTGATGGAACAACAGACGAAAAGATTAGTAAATTAGAAAACCTAGGTATTCTAAATGAAATGTTTACACAAGGCTTAGAAGAGCTAAAACAAGTTGTAAAATACATTAGAATATTTGGCGTACCAGATACTCACTTTAAAATAGATTTAACAATTGCTAGAGGACTAGACTATTACACAGGAACAGTATATGAAACATTTTTAAATGACTATAAAGAACTAGGAAGTGTATGTTCAGGAGGAAGATATGAAAACCTAGCTGAATATTACACAGACAAAAAGTTGCCTGGTGTTGGAATTTCAATTGGTCTAACCAGACTATTCTATAAACTAAATGAATTACAACTTATCAAATCAGATAAATATTCTATGTCAGATATTTTAATAATACCAATGACAGAAAATATGACAAAATCAATTGAATTAGCAAGTGATTTGCGTAAAGAAGGAATAAATACAGAAGTATATTTAAATGACAAAAAATTAAAAGCAAAATTTAAATATGCAGACAAACTAAAAATTCCTTATGTTGCTGTAATTGGAGAAGACGAAATAAGTTCTAATACAGTAAAAGTTAAAAATATGGAAACAGGAGAAGAGACTCCTACAGAACTAGATGCAAAGAAAATTTGCGAAGTAATTAAAAACTAAAAATCATAATCTCCTTTGTCCAAGAATATACTAGTTAATAGTAAATTGGACAAAGGAGAAATTTTTATTATGATAAATATGGCAGTATTAAATTTAAAAGACATAATAAAATATATTGTAAAAATCACAATATTAGTAACTGTAGTTATAGGGATAACTAAATACCTTTCACAAAATCAAAGTAATATAAAAAATCAAATTCAAGAAACCAACAACAAAAAGTTGATGACATCTTTTATCAATATTGCCTTGCCTGTAACAAACACAGAAAGTATTAACGAGACTTCAACAAAATTAGCATCAATTGATCCACTAAAATTAGCTTTAGGGATGGAATTAAAAGTAATAAATTCTTTAGAAGAAACAAAAGATGAACAACCAACTAGTAGTGAATCAAAAGAAGATGCAACAAAAGTAGAACAAGCCCAAACAGGACTAAAAACAGAAGTACAAAGCTCAAATGTGCCCAATAAATACACAACACAATATAATGGAGTAAAAATAAAAAATGAAGTTAAATATAAACTAACTGAAGAAATATTAAAACCAGATATTACAGTAAAAAAAGATAACATTTTAATATATCACACACACTCATGTGAGAGCTATACACCAAGTGAAAAATATCAATATAAAAAAACAGGAAACTTTAGAACGACAGATAAAAATTACTCAGTAATAAGAGTAGGAAATGAGTTAGAAGCACAACTTAAAACATATGGATATAATGTTATACATGATGAAAGTTATCATGACTATCCATCATATACTGGGTCATATGCAAACTCTTTAAAAACTATAACTAAGTTATTAGACGAAAACGAAAATACAGATGTTGTAATTGATTTACATAGAGATGCAATAGGAGACAGTACATATGCTCCAACAGTAAAAATAGGAGAAGAATATGCCGCACAGCTTATGTTTGTAATAGGAGGAAATGAAGGAAGCATAAAACATGAAACTTGGGCACAGAACTTGAAGTTTGCAATAAAAGTACAAGAAAAAGCAAATGAACTATATCCAGGTTTGTTTAAACCAATAATATTAAGAGGAACTACATATAATCAACATGTAACCAAAGCAGCAACAATAATAGAAGTTGGTGCAACAGGCAACACACTAGACCAAACCCTAGTAAGCATGAAATACCTAGCAAAAGTATTAAGTGAAGTGGTTAAATAAAATCCAGAATTTGACATTAACATAATTTAAGAGTATAATATAAAGCACGTAGTCCAATATGGCTACAATTAATTTTAAGGGAGAGAATCTTATAATGGAGAGAATCGAAAAACGTACACTAGACCTAGCTTGGTATATGATTGAAAACCAAGCAACTGTGCGGGATCTTGCAAGAGTTTTCTCAATGAGCAAAAGCACAGTTCACAACTATCTTACAACGAAACTTCCAGACATTTCAGGACCTATGGCACAAGCAGTTCGAGATGTACTTGCTTTCAACTGGAAAGAGCGGAGCATCCGTGGAGGAAATGCCACCAGAGAGAAATATCGCATTATGAGAGAATCTAACTTAATTAAATAACCTTTAAATAGAGGTTAAAGAATGAGAGCCTGATTTGTTTAGGCTTTTATTCTTGCAAAAAATCATAAATATATCTTGCAAATAACGGCATTTTTGTGTATACTACAAAAAGGAAAAGAGGAGATAAAATATGTGTGGATTTGTAGGATATGTTGAAGATGGAGAAAAAGATAGAAAAATAATAAAAAGTATGTCAGATACTATAAAACATAGAGGACCAGATGATGAAGGATTTTATGAAGATGATAAAATCTCTCTAGCATTTAGAAGATTAAGTATAATAGACCTAAGTAATGGACATCAACCAATGTTTAATGAAGATAGCTCAATGGTTATTTTATTCAATGGAGAAATATATAATTATCAAGAATTAAAAGAAGACTTAATGGCAAAAGGACATATTTTTGCCAATAATTCTGATACAGAAACTATTCTTCATGGATATGAAGAATATGGACAAGAAATTACTAAAAAACTTAGAGGAATGTTTGCCTTTGTAATATGGGATATTAAAAACAAAGTTCTTTTTGGTGCAAGAGACCATTTTGGAATAAAACCATTTTATTATTACAACAGAGATGGTATGTTTATATTTGGCTCAGAAATAAAAAGCTTTTTACCACATCCAAAATTTAAAAAGGAATTAAATGAAGAGGCCTTAAAAACATATTTGACTTTCCAATACTCTGCATTAGACGAAACATTTTTCAAAGGAGTATATAGGCTAAAGCCAGGTCATCAATTTACTTATAAAGATGGCAAATTAGAAGTAACAGAATACAATACATTTAACTTTATAGAAGAAAAGAAAAACTTTGAAGAAACTGTAAATAGTATACATGAAACAATAACAAGCTCAATAGATTATCATAGAATAGCAGATGTTGAGGTAGGCTCATTTTTATCATCTGGTGTAGACTCAAGTTATGTTGTATCTTATGCAAAACCAGACAAAACATATACAGTAGGATTTAATTATGATAATTTTGACGAAACAGTTTATGCTAAAGATTTATCAAAAATTTTAGAGATAAAAAATACAAGCAAAATTATATCTGATGAAGAATTTTTTGATTCATTAGAAGATGTACAATACTATTCAGATGAACCACATGCAAATCTTTCAGCAGTTCCTTTATATCATTTATCAAGATTAGCTGCAAAAGATGTAAAAGTAGTTTTATCTGGTGAAGGAGCAGACGAATTATTTGGTGGATATCAAACATATCATAGAACAAAATTCTATAATGCTTATGAAAAACTACCACTTTCATTTAGAGCAAAAATGAAAAAGTTTGCTGAAAAATTACCAAACATAAAAGGAAAGAACTTCTTAATTTCAGAAGGAACACCAATTGAAGACAGCTATATTGGTCAAGCATTTATATTTAATGATGAACAAGCAAATGATGTATTAAAACCAGAATACAAAACAAATATCAGTTTTAAAGATGTTACAGCTCCAATATTTGCAAAAGTAAAAGATCAAAATGACTTAATCAAAATGCAATACTTAGATATGCATTTATGGTTACCAAATGATATTTTATTAAAAGCAGATAAAATGACTATGTCAGCATCACTTGAATTAAGAGTTCCTATATTAGATAGAGTTGTATTTGATACCGCTTCTAAACTACCAAGAGAATATAAAATAGTTGGAAAAGACACAACAAAATATGCACTAAGAAAAGCAGCAGCTAAAATAGTTCCAAAAGAATGGGCACAAAGAGAGAAAAAAGGATTTATGGTTCCATTCAAATATTGGCTAAAAGAAGAAAAATGGTATAATAAAGTAAAAGAAACTTTTGAAAGTGAATATGCAGCAAAATTCTTTGATACAGATAAAATAGTTAAACTTTTAAATGACTATTATGAAGGAAAAGCAATGACACATAGAAAAGTTTATACAATATATTGTTTCTTGATTTGGTATAGGCAATATTTCGTAGAAGGATAATTCAAAATGAACTTTTTAATTAAAACATTGGAAGAAAATAAAAAGTTCCAAGAACTCACAAAACAAATTAGTAAAACAGGCCCGATAGCTATATCGGGCTTGGTTGACGTTGAAAAACTACATGTACTAGCAGGTATTTTTAATGAAACTAAAAGACCAATGGTGTTAGTAACATATAATGAAATACAGGCACGTAAGTTATATCAAGACTTAAAGAAACTTATAAAGCAAACATACTTCTTTCCTAAAAAAGAGATTACAAGCTATGACTACGTTGCGCAAAGTAAAGAAATTGAATATAAAAGAATTGATGTATTAAACAAAATGTATTTGGCTAAAAAACAAAAAGAACCAATAATAATAGTTACAACAATAGAAGCAGTTATGCAAAAAATGGTTGCTAAAGACACTTTGTATCAAAATGTTATAGATTTTGAAGTTGGAAAAACATATTTATTAGATGAAATTAAAGAAAAACTAGTTGGACTTGGTTATGAAAGAAGTGATCTAATTGAAAACAAAGGACAATTTAGTATTCGTGGTGGAATAGTAGATGTAGGATTATCAGAAAAAATTGGTGTTAGAATTGAATTCTGGGGAGATGAAGTTGATTCGATTAGATTTTTTCAAATATCTTCACAAAGATCAACAGAAATGCTAAAAGAAATAACTATATTTCCAGCACATGAATTGATAGTACAAGATTTATCAGAAGCGGTAAAAAATATACAAGAAAAATATCCTGAAGAAATAGAAGACATAGAACTTATAAAAAATGGAGATTATATTTCTAAAATAAATAAATATTTTAATGAATTTTATGAAAATCAAGCTTCATTTTTAGACTATATGTCAGATGAATATTTACTTTTATTAGATGAAAAGTCTAAAATAAATCAAAGAAAAACAAACATAATAGAAGATAACAACAAATTAATTGCATCATTAGTTGAAAAAGAAAAATTTGTGCCAGAAGCAATTGAAAACATTAGTAAATTTGAATATAACTTTGAAGAAAAACAAATAATATATTTAGAACAAAATGACTCAATTAAAAACATTCAAAAATACTATTTTGAAACTAGAGAAATCAACTTCTATAACCTACAATTAGATTTATTACTTGCAGATATTGTAACATATCAAAAAAATAAAAAGAAAGTAGTATTACTTGCTGGTAACGAAATAAGTGCTAAAAAACTATGTGACATTTTAAAAGAAAATCAAATAAATTATAAATACGAACAAGAAGCGGAAAATGTTAAACCAGGAGAAATTATAGTAACAATTGGAGGTTTTTCTTCTGGATTTGAAAATTATGATTTAAACTTAATAGTAATTAGTCTGCAAAATAATTTTGAAGAACCTGTTAGAAGAAAAAAGAAATTATCTAGTACATTTAAAGATAGTGAAAAAATTGTATTTGCAGATTTAAAACCAGGTGATATAGTGGTACACCAAACACATGGTATAGGACAATTTATAGGAGTAAACACAATTACAGCAGATGGTGTAACAAAAGACTATATTAAAATTAAATATAGAAATGATGACATTCTATATGTTCCTACAAATAGCTTAGACAGTGTTAGAAAGTATATAGGTGGAGGAGATAATTCATCTCCTAGACTAAATAAGCTAGGTGGAAAAGAATGGAGTGCAACAACTAGCAAAGTAAAGAAAAACTTAGAAGCGGTTGCAAAAGATTTAATAGAGCTATATGCAAAACGTCAAAAAATAAAAGGATTTAGTTTTTCGCCAGATACTCCTTGGCAAAAACAATTTGAAGATAGTTTTCCATATACAGAAACAGATGATCAATTAAGATGTATACAAGATGTAAAAAAGGATATGGAAAAACCACAACCAATGGATAGACTTTTATGTGGAGATGTAGGATATGGTAAAACAGAAGTTGCAATAAGAGCTGCATTTAAAGCTGTTATGGACCAAAAACAAGTTGCATATTTGGTGCCAACTACAATACTTGCAAATCAACAATATGAAGAATTTAAAACTAGAATGCAAGAATTTGCTATAAATGTTGAATTATTAAATAGATTTAAAACTAAAAAAGAGCAAGATGAAATTATAAAGAAACTTAAATTAGGCGAAGTTGATGTAGTTGTTGGAACACATAGACTACTAAGTGAAGATGTTAATTTTAAGGATTTAGGGCTTTTAATAATAGATGAGGAACATCGTTTCGGAGTTAAAGATAAAGAAAAAATAAAGAAATTAAGAACAAATATAGATGTATTAACAATGACAGCAACACCAATACCAAGAACATTACACATGTCAATAGTTGGCGTTAGAGATATGTCGGTTATATATGAACCACCTCATAACAGAAAACCAGTACAAACTTATGTTCTTGAATATGATCAAGAAGTAATAACAGAAGCAATAACTAAAGAAATTGAAAGAGACGGACAGGTATTTTACCTATTTAACCAAGTAGAAGGCATTGAGAAAAAAGCAAATGAAATATCGATGCTAGTTCCAGAAGCTAAAGTAGGATTTGCTCATGGAAAAATGAGTGGTAGAGAACTAGAAGAAATAATGGAAAGCTTTATAAACCACGAGATAAATGTACTAGTATGTACTACAATATTGGAATCTGGAATAGATATACCAAATGCTAATACTATAATAGTAGAAAATGCAGACAGATTAGGTTTAGCACAGCTTTACCAAATTAGAGGTAGAGTTGGTAGAAGTGACAAACAAGCGTACGCTTATGTAACATATAAAAGAGATAAACTATTATCAGAAGTTGCAGATAAACGTTTAAAAGCTATTAAAGAATTTACTGAATTTGGCTCAGGATTTAAAATAGCAATGAGAGATTTGGAAATTCGTGGAGCAGGAAGTATGCTTGGAGAAATGCAACATGGACACATGGAGCAAGTCGGCTATGATACATATTGTAAATTGCTAGATGAAGTTATAAAAGAGATGCAAGGAATAGAAGTAGTAGAAGAACAAGATGTACAAATCGACTTAGCTGTTTCTAGCTATATACCAGATAACTTTATTGAAAATAGTAGTCAAAAAATTGAAATATACCAAAACATTGCTTTATGCAGAACAGAAGAAGAACTTCAAAATGTTATTGATGAGGTTATTGATAGATATGGTAGACTTCCAAAAGAATTGGAAAACTTAATAGATATTGCAAGAATAAAACAACTTGCAAGAAAAGCAAACATCTTAAAAATAGCTCAAAGAGAAAACGGAATTGTATTCTATTTTGTAAAAGAAAAAATCAAACCAGAAATGGTAAACACTTTAATTACAAAATACCCTATGCTAGTTAAGTTCTCTAATGCAGTAGAACCTTATGTCACACTACGAATTAAAGAAAATGAAGACATCATAGAAAAAGCTAAAGAATTTTTGAATACTGTAATTGAAATTTAGAAAGGAAAAGTTATGCAAGTAATTTCAAGTAAAGATAATGAACAAATTAAATATATTAAAAAGCTAAAAGACAAAAAGTTTAGAGATGAAACAAACGAATATATAGTTGAAGGAATAAAATTAGTAAGAGAAGCAATTGAAGAAGCGGTAAATATAAAAACTATTGTTGTATGTGAAGATTGCGAATATACTGAAAGTTTTGAACAATCACTTCTATATGAAATTGCAAAATATAATTGCATATATGTAACTAAAAAACTATTCCTTTCTATAACAGATGTTGTAAACCCACAAGGAATTCTTGCAGTAGTTGAAAAAGGAGATAGCATAGACAAAATAGATTACAAAGAAGACATTATACTTGCATTAGATGGAATACAAGATCCAGGTAACTTAGGAACAATATTAAGAACAGCAGATAGTGCAAACTTAAAGCAAATAATACTATCATCAGACAGTGCAGACCCATATAACCCAAAGGTTGTGCGCTCAACAATGGGAGCCATATTTAGAATGAATATAATAACAACTGATAATTTGGCTAAAACATTGCAAATGATAAAAAAACATAAATTTGAAGTAGTAGCAACATCATTAGACACCGATAAAAGTGTATATGATATAAAATATAATAAAAAAGTAATAATAATTGGAAATGAAGCAAAAGGAGTATCAAAAGAGATACAAGACTTAGCAGACCAAAGAGTTAAAATACCAATGCTAGGAAAAACAGAAAGCCTAAATGCTTCAGTAGCAGCAAGCATAATGATATATGAGTATGTAAGAGAAAAATATTTTGAAAAATAAATTTGCTTATATAGGAGAAAAAATGATAAATAATAATGAAGAATGGAAAGAAATCGAAATATCTGAACAAAATAAAAAAGCAGACATAATAGATAAATATGGGTTTGACATATATGAAAAGTTTAAAAAGCAAAACTCAAAAGAGGCAATTAGAAAAAGAATTATTATAAAACGAGCTACAATAATAATTGGTATAGTTATTATAATTACTATACTAGTAAGTAGTTGGTCTGGTTCAATGAGATTTAAATATGAAAGACGTAGAATTAGTAACTTAGAAGATATTTATCAGTTGGATTTCACTGAAAAAGCAATCAATACAGATATAACTGGCAATGGATTTCTCACATACAAAATTGCAGAAATACCGGAAATAGAAGTGCATGCTATATCTAAAAAAGATGATAATGTCTTTATAGAAGATACAGAAGCAAGAATATATAAATATTTCTTTGATGTTTGGAATGACTTAGATAAAAATAAGTTTAAAGTCGAAGAATACTATGAAGACTATACATATAAATTGCATACAAAGAAGAATTGGATTCTAAAATTTAAAACTTATATTGAAGTAAATAATTATGAGGAATTGTTAGAGGCAACAGAAACGATAATAAAATTTAGAAAGTATATGTCACATCCACAAATTATAGTAGAAAGTTATATAAAATATAATGATAATTTTATTTTACCACACAATGCTTCTATACAAACTGATGATGAAATAAGAAAATCAGCAAAGGAACAATTTTTATCAATAAAATAATATATGTCAGTAGGAAAGAAACTCTGTTTTTAGGACGGAGTTTTTTCTTAATTTTGTGAAAAGATTGTGAAAGTTGTTTATAATTAGAATATTATATGATAAAATATAGAACTAGTTTAAAAGAAGGAGAAAATTTTGTATGTCATATATTGAATTTAAGAATGTTGTTAAAGAATACAAAATGGGAGAAGTAACTATAAAAGCATTAGATAATACTAACTTTAGTATTGATAAAGGAGAGCTTGTTGTTATAGTAGGACCTAGTGGAGCAGGTAAAACTACTACTCTAAATATACTTGGAGGAATGGATAAAGCTACATCTGGTCAAATATTTGTAAATGATAAAGAAATATCAAAATTAAATAATAAAAAGTTAATAGAGTATAGAAGAAATGATATAGGATTTGTATTCCAATTCTATAATCTAGTTCAAAATTTAACAGCCAAAGAAAATGTAGAACTTGCAACACAAATGTGTGCAGATGCATTAAATGTAGATACTATACTAGAAAAAGTAGGACTAACAGATAGAAAAGATAACTTCCCATCTCAATTATCTGGTGGAGAGCAACAAAGAGTTGCAATAGCAAGAGCAATTGCTAAAAATCCAAAATTATTATTATGTGATGAGCCAACAGGTGCATTAGATTACAAAACAGGAAAAAGCATATTAAAGCTATTACAAGAAATGGCAAGAAGCGAAAATATGACTGTAATAATTATAACTCATAATGCTGCAATTACACCTATGGCAGATAAGGTTATACGTTTTAAAAATGGAAAAGCAGAAAGTGTTGAAACAAATGCTAATCCAATTTCAATAGATAATATAGAATGGTAAGGAAGAAAATGAAAAAATCTTTATTGAAAAATAATTTTAGAGAGATAAGTAAAAATAAAAGAAGATTTATATCAATGCTTGTTATGGCATTTTTAGGAGTAGGATTTTTTGCAGGCTTAGTTGCAACAAGTCCAGATATGCTAGATAGTTTAGATAAGTATGCAGATAAAAGTAATTTTTATGATATAAACATAATATCAACATTAGGAATTACAGATGATGACATACAAGCTATTAAAAATATAGATGGTGTTGAAAATGCTTATGGAATACAAACTAAAGATTCTATGGTAAAAATAGATGATAAAGAAAGTGTTTGTAAAGTAATTGAGTACAATGAAAATGTTAATACTCCAGTAGTGATAGCAGGAAGGCAAATAGAAAATGATAATGAGTGTTTATTAGACAATGCTATTGTTCGTACAGGTACAGGAGCAGAAAAATATATAGGTAAAAAAATAGTATTAGAAAATAATGATAAAGATTCTGACGACAATGACATATTTACTAAAAAAGAATTTGAGATAGTTGGAATAGTAGATTCACCTATGTATATATCTAGTGAAAGAGGAAATACATCAATAGGTAATGGAACAGTTAATTTCTATATTTATACTAAAGATAATGTAATAAACTTAGACTATTATACAGGAATGTATGTTACTGTTGCTGGAGCAAAAGAACAAGTAACTAATAGTGGTGGTTACTTAGAATTAGTTAATCCTGTAATTGATAAAATAGAAGGCATAAAACAAGAAAGAGAAGATGCAAGATATAATTCTTTGGTTGATGAAGCAAACGAGAAGATAAATGATGCACAAAAAGAACTTAATGATAAAAAAGCAGAAGTAGAAAAGGAATTAAATGATGCTGAAAAGAAAATAAAAAATGCTGAGAATCAAATTGCGTCATCTGAAAAAAGTATAAAAAATGGAGAAGCGGAATTAGCTAAAAAGAAACAGGAAACAGAGAAGACTTTTAAAGAAGCGGAAGCAAAATTAAAACAAGCAGAAGAAGCTTTGTTGCAAAAAGAAAAAGAGCTTAATAGTCAAAAAGAACAGATGGAGTATTTACCACAGGAAGTACAAGAACAGATTAAGAAGCGGATTAGCAGAAATAGAAACAGCTAAAACAGAACTACAAAAACAAAAAATAGAATTAGAAAATAATAAAAAGACTGCTAATGCAAAATTTGAGGCTTCACAAAAAGAAATAAATTCAAGTAAAACTAAAATACAAAATGCGAAATCAGAATTAGCAAAAAATAAAAAAGAATTTGAAAAATCTAAAAAAGAAGCAAATACTAAAATACAAGAGGCTCAAGATAAACTAAATGATGCAAAAGCAGATGTTAAGAAAATAGAAAAAGGTAAGTGGTATGTTCAAGATAGACTTGATAATACAGGATATAACAATATATTTGATGCAATAAAAACAATGTCAAACATTTCTAAAATGTTCCCAGTAATATTTTACTTAGTTGCAGTTTTAATAAGTTTAACTTCTATGACCAGAATGATTGAAGAGGAAAGAATAGAAATAGGTACATTAAAAGCAATGGGTTATACCAATATGCAAATAATTTCAAAATATATAATTTACTCATTATTTGCTTGTATAATTGGTGGAGTTTTAGGAATGACAGTTGGATTATATTTATTACCAAACATTGTTTGGATGTTATATTCTATGATATATAATTTACCTGAATTTTATTGCATATATAGAGTAGAAATTGGATTGATTGGAATAATAATTGCGTTTATATGTATAGGTGGAGCTACAATAATAGTCGCAACAAATGAATTAAAACAAATGCCAGCTGTTTTGATGAGACCAAAGCCACCTAAAAAAGGAAAAAGAATACTACTAGAGCGAATAAAATTTATATGGAAAAGATTTAATTTTTCTCAAAAGGTAACTGCAAGAAACATATTTAGGTATAAAAAGAGAGCTATTATGACAATAATAGGTATTGCAGGATGCACAGCACTTATGTTAACAGGATTTGGAATAAGGGATTCAGTAAATGATATTCCATCAGTACAATTTAGAAAAATATTTAGTTATGATTTATCAATATCTTTAACAAATACAAAAGGATTAGGGGAACTTAATGAATATTTTTCAAACAATGAAAACATACAAAACTATACTGAAATATGTGCAACTACAGCCAAACTAGGAGAAAAGAATTATAACGTTACTGTATTTGTACCAAAAAATATTGAAGACCTAAATAATGCCTTTAATTTAACAAATCCTGAAACAGGAGAAAAGGTAAGTTTAGATGATGATGGAATTATTATATCTGATAAAATTGCAGACATGATAGGAGCAAATATAGGTGATGAAGTTAATTTTATAGATGGAGATGACATAAGCTATAAATTTAAAGTAAAAGACATAATGAAAAATTATGTTGGACATTATGTATTTATGTCAAAGACATTTTATGAAAATAATATAAAACAATATAAAACAAATATGATTTTTGCAAATACAAATGAAAATTTGAGTGAGGATGTTCAAAATAATATATCACAGGAAATATTAAATATAGAAGGTGTTGCATCTGTATCTGTAATAAGTAGCTTAATGAAATCAGTAAGTGATATGCTTAATACTATGAATTATGTTGTTATAATTTTAATAGTTGCATCAGCATTACTTGCGTTTGTAGTATTATACAATTTAGCAAATATAAATATTGCAGAAAGACAAAGAGAAATTGCAACATTAAAAGTATTAGGCTTTTATGATAAAGAAGTAGATAACTATATAAATAAAGAAAATATAATATTTACAATAATTGCTATTGTAATTGGATTAGTATTAGGAACATTTTTAACAAGTGGAATTATATCAAGTATTGAAATAGATTCATTGAGATTTATGAAAAATATATTACCGATAAGTTATGTGTATTCAGCAGGTATAACATTGGTATTTTCAATAATAGTTAATTTTATAATACATTTTGTATTGAAAAAAATAGACATGATAGAAAGTTTAAAAAGTGTGGAATAAAACAAAATAAAAGTTGCCAATATTTTGGCAACTTTTAAAATATTAAAATTCACAATTTTTTGGAGTTCTTGGGAATGGAAGTACATCACGAATATTTTGCATACCAGTTAAATACATCATCATTCTTTCGAAACCTAAACCAAATCCAGCATGTGGACATCCACCATATCTTCTTAGATCTAAATACCACCAATAATCTTCTTTTCTTAAACCAAGTTCATTTATACGAGCACTTAGTTTTTCAAAATCATCTTCTCTTTGACTACCACCAATTATTTCTCCAATTCCAGGAACTAAAAGGTCAGTAGCAGCAACTGTTTTGCCGTCTGGGTTTAATTTCATATAAAATGCTTTAATATCTTTTGGATAATCTGTAACAAAAACAGGTCTTCCAAATATTTTTTCACTTAAATATCTTTCATGTTCTGTTTGAATATCAACACCCCAGCTAACAGGGTATTCAAAATTATCATTGTTTTTCTCTAGTTCTTTTATAGCATCTGTATAAGTAATTCTTCCAAATTCTGAATTCAATACATTGTGTAATCTGTCAAGTAATCCAGTATCAATAAATTGATTAAAGAAAGCCATTTCTTCAGGTGCATTTTCTAGAACATAAGAAATTATATATTTAATCATATCTTCAGCTAAATCCATATCATCATGTAAATCAGCAAAGCAAATTTCTGGTTCAATCATCCAGAATTCAGCAGCATGTTTTACAGTATTTGAATTTTCAGCTCTAAATGTAGGACCAAATGTATAAACATTGCGGAATGCATGTGCATAAGTTTCTACATCTAATTGACCACTTACTGTTAAGTGAGATTCTTTTCCAAAGAAATCTTGAGAATAATCTACTTTGCCATCTTCAGTTTTTGGTAAGTTTTCCATATCTAAAGTAGTTACTCTAAACATTTCACCAGCACCTTCACAATCACTTCCAGTAATGATAGGTGTATGGACATATACAAAACCTCTTTCTTGGAAGAATTTATGAATTGCAAAAGAAAGTACACTACGAACTCTAAAAACTGCATTAAAAGTGTTTGTTCTAGGTCTTAAATGAGATACAGTTCTTAAATATTCAAAAGAATGTTTTTTCTTTTGAAGTGGATAATCTAAATCTGCTACATTTAAAATCTCAACATTACTTGCCTTTATTTCAAAAGGTTGTTTAGCATTTTCAGTTTTTACTACTTCTCCTGAAACTATAATAGAAGAGCTAATACTTAATTTTTTTACATCATCAAAATTATTTAAACAGGTATCAAATACAACTTGAACATTCTTAAAAAAGCTTCCATCATTTAACTCTATAAAGCCAAAGCTTTTTGAATCACGAATAGTTCTTACCCAACCAGAAACTGTTACAGTTTGATTTGTGTAATTATTTGTATTTCTGTATAAATCCTTTACTAATACTTTGTTTTTCATAATTATCACAATCCTTTCTTTAGGTATAAATTGCATGGAAAAGTAACATTTTCCAGTAATTTGAAACCTTTAAATATTTATGCCCAATATTATATATAAAAATGCAGTAAAATTCAATATTTTTAACAAAAATTGTATGAAATACTATTATTTTTTTTATATAAATGGTATAATATTACCAAAAATAACAAAAGGTGGAAAAATATGAAAAAAACTATAGTTGATTATTTAGAAAAAACTACTCAAAAATTTGCTGATAAAATTTCCTTTGCAGATGATAAAAATCAAGCAACATATGTTGAACTAACACAACATGCACAAGCACTTGGAACAGCACTAATAAAACATACTGAAAAAATTAATAAGCCAATTGCAATATATTTAGATAAAACTGTATCTTGTATAGAAGCAATGTTGGGTGTAGTATATAGTGGAAACTTTTACACTATATTAGACACTAAGTCACCAGCAGAAAGAATAGAACTAATATTAAGCACACTTGAGCCTGAGATTATCATTACAAGTAAAAAGAATGAAGAAAAAGCAAAAAAATTGCTTAATAACAAAATAGAGTTAATAATATATGAAGATATTGTAAATACAGAAATTGATAAGCAACTAATAGATAATGTTAAAGGTGAAATTATAGATACAAATCCTATGTACATATTATTCACATCAGGATCTACAGGCGTGCCAAAGGAAACAGTGGTGTCACATAGAGCTGTAACGACTTACACAAAATGGGCAGTTGAGACATTTAACTTTACTGAAAAAACAACGTTTGGAAGTCAAACGCCTTTTTATTTTAGTATGTCAATAACAGATGTATTTTCAACTATTATGACAGGTGCAACTTTTTATATTATACCTAAAATGTATTTTTCATTTCCAGTTAAACTTGTAGAATTTTTAAATGAAAAAAAAGTAAATACAATTTACTGGGTGCCATCTGCACTATGTATAGTAGCCAATATGGGAACACTAGATATAACGGAATTACCATATTTAACAAAGGTGTTATTTGCAGGAGAAGTAATGCCAACTAAGCAATTGAATATGTGGATTAAAAAATTACCACATGCTATGTTTGCAAATCTTTTTGGACCAACAGAAACGACAGATATATGTACATATTATGTTGTAGATAGAAAAATTGAAAATACCGAATCTTTGCCAATAGGCAAACATTGTGATAATTGTGATGTTATGGTTATAAAAGAAGATGGAACAGAAGCAAGAGATGGAGAAGAAGGGGAACTTTGTGTTAGAGGTTCATTCTTAGCAGCAGGTTATTATAAAAATCCTGAAAAAACAAATCAAGTATTTGTTCAAAACCCATTAAATAAAGCATATCCAGAAGTTGTATATAGAACAGGCGATATAGTAAAATACAATGAAAAAGGTGAACTAATATATATATCAAGAAAAGATTTTCAAATAAAGCATATGGGCTATAGAATAGAACTTGGCGAAATTGAAAATAGAATAAATAACATTGATGAAATTATGAATTGTGCATGTATATATGACACAGAAAATTCTAAAATAGTGCTATTTTATCAAGGAAATATTGATGAAGTAGAAATATTAAATAAAGCAAAAGAAAAATTGACAAGCTACATGGTACCAAATAAAGTGGTAAAATTAGATAAATTGCCATATAATGCAAATGGCAAAATAGATAGAAAATTATTGCAAAATATGAATAAGGAGAGTAATTAAAATGGAAGAACTATTGGAAGTTTTGAAAGGTGTTAAGCCAGAAATTGATTTTGAAAATGAGGAAAACTTAATAGAAGATGAATTATTAGATTCATTTGATATTATATCTATTGTAGCTGCAATAGATGATGAATTTGATGTAAAAATTACAGCAAAAGATATTGTTCCAGAAAATTTTAACTCAGCTGAAGCTTTGTATGAGTTGATCCAAAGATTAGAGGAAGAATAATTCTTTTCCAACTTGAATACTTAATAAAGGAAGGAACAAAATAAAAATGGCAATAAATACAATAGAATTTTTAATATTTGCTATGGCAGTTTGTGCTATTTATTTTGTTGTGCCTAAAAAAGTAAAATGGATTGTATTATTATTGGCAAGTTATATTTACTACTTTATAGCAAGTGGCAGATTAACAATATTTCTAATAATAACTACAATCTCTATATATTTACTGGCATTAGCGCTAAACAAAGTAGATGACAAAACAAAGGAAATATGTAAAGATTTAGAAAAAGATGAAAAGAAAAAATTAAAAGCGAAAGCAAATAAAAAGAAAAAGTGGTTAGTAGTAGCAGCAATACTTATCAACTTTGGAGTTTTGCTAACTTTAAAATATGCAAATTTCTTTGGTGGAAATATTAACTCACTACTATCAAAAGTAGGAATAAATCTAACAATACCAAAGTTTAACTTTATACTACCACTTGGTATATCTTATTATACTTTGCAGGCTATAAGCTATGTAATTGATGTATATAGAGGTAAATATAGAGCAGACAAAAACTTAGGCAGAGTGGCATTATTTACATCATTCTTCCCACAAATGACAGAAGGACCAATTGGAAGATATGATGACTTAGCAATGCAATTATATGAGCCACATAAATTCAACTACAACAATGTGAAGTTTGGAATACAACTTATGGTATGGGGATTTTTTAAAAAGATGGTTATTGCAGATAGAGCTGGAATATTTGTTAATACTGTTTTTGCAGATTTTGCACAATACCATGGAATTGAAATATTTATGGCAGTGGCATTATACACAATTCAAATTTATGCTGAGTTCTCAGGATGTATTGACATAGTGAGAGGATTAGCACAAGTACTTGGAATAAATATGGCAGAAAACTTTAAAAGACCATTTTTCTCAAAATCTGTTCAAGAATTTTGGAGAAGGTGGCATATTACTTTAGGAACATGGTTAAAAGATTATGTATTTTATCCTGTTTCATTTTCTGGTGCGTGTATAAAACTTACAGAAAAAGCTAAAAAATTAGGAAAGTTTGTAACAAAATTTGTGCCTGCAGCATTTGCACTATTTTTCGTATGGTTTGGAAATGGACTATGGCATGGTGCTAGCTGGAAGTATGTATTTTATGGATTATATTATTACATTATAATGATGCTAGGATTATTATTTGAACCATTGTTTAATAAAATAATAACCAAATTAAAAATAAACAAAGAAGCATGGTGGTATAAATTAATACAAATGACAAGAACCACATTATTTGTATTAATAGGAATGCTTATTTTCCGTGCACATAGATTAAAAGATGCATTTACAATGTTTATGTCTATGCTTAATATGGACAACATAGGAATGATTACAAACAAAGCATTATATAGTATAGGAATAAAACCTGCAGACTTTATAGTTATAGCTGTAGGTGTATTAATTATGCTAATTATATCAATAATACAAGAAAAAGGTGTAAACATAAGAGAGAGTATAGCAAAGAAAAATATATTCTTTAGATGGATACTATATTATGGAATATTATTATCTATATTAATATTTGGAATATATGGACCTGGTTATGTTGCATCAAACTTTATATATGGACAATTTTAGGAGGTAAGGAAATGGATAATAACAAAGAAACTAAAAGTAGCATAAAAGACATTGTAAAGTTCCTTACTAAAGGTATTGTGTTTTGTGTTATATTAGCATTTATAATGTATATAATAAGCCCAATATTTTCACCAAAATGGTACAATAATATGCATGGTGGAGCAACAAGACGTGTAAAAGGAATTTATACAGAACCAAAAGATACAATTGATATAGTTGGAATAGGTAGTAGTGACCTATATGCTAGTGGGGTATCTACTATGAAATTATGGAATGATATGGGAACAACTACATATCATATAGGAATATCTAAACAAACTACATGGACAGCATATTATATGTTAAAAGACTTCTATAAAAGGCAATCTCCTAAATTAGCAATTATAAATATGGACTTTTGTTTTGAAACAGGAGATGGATATAAAAAATATATAAGAGAAGGCACAGACAATATGCCAATGAGCATAAATAAATTGGAAATGATAAATGATCCTGTGTTTAATAATTCTTTAAAAGATAAAATTAGTTTTGTGTTTCCAGTTATTAGATTTCATTCAAGATGGAGTGAATTAACTAAGGAAGAATTGAAGCAAGCATACACAAATGATAATGTTCCATTTAAAGGATATGAATTAAATAAGAAAATTGACCCATATAAAAAACCGAAAAAAGGACAAGGACTAAAAGATAAAAACAAACAACAATTTGAGAGCATTCCAGATAATGCAAGTGAATATTTAGATAAAATACTTGAATTATGCAAACAAAATAATACAGAAGTATTATTAATTTATGTTCCAACAATAAGAGCATGGAATCAATCAAAACATGAAGCATGTGTTAAATATGCAGAAGAAAGAAATTTAACATTTATTGATTATAATTCATCTGATTTTGATTGGAAGAAAAACACCAGAGATAATGGATATCATTTAAATATATATGGTGCAGATATAGTTACTCAAAAGTTGGAAGAAACAATAAAACAATACAATCTTCCTAATCACAAAGAAGATAGTAATTATCAACATTGGAATGAAAGCTACCAAATATATGAAGAGTTAATAAAAAGCAAAAAATAAAGAGGAGTAAAAATGTTTAAATTACACTCAGAGTATAAGCCAACAGGTGACCAACCACAAGCAATTGAATATTTAAGCAACGGAATAAAAGAAGGTAAGAAGTTTCAGACCTTGTTAGGAGTAACTGGGTCTGGAAAAACTTTTACTATGGCCAATATAATTGAAAAAGTACAGAGACCAACTTTGGTTTTAGCACATAATAAAACTTTAGCAGGGCAACTTTATTCCGAATTTAAAGAGTTTTTCCCTGAAAATAATGTTGAGTACTTTGTATCATATTACGACTATTACCAACCAGAAGCATATATACCACAATCAGATACGTATATCGAAAAAGATGCTTCTATAAACGATGAAATAGATAAGTTACGTCATTCAGCAACAGCTTCTTTATTTGAAACTAGAGATACAATAATAGTTGCATCAGTTTCATGCATTTATGGTCTAGGAGACCCAATTGACTATGAGAACTTAACAATATCTTTAAGGCCAGGTATGAAAATTGAAAGAAATACAGTGTTAAAAAAACTCATAAATATGCAATATACCAGAAGTGAACTTGAATTTAAAAGAGGTACATTTAGAGCAAAGGGGGATATTGTTGAGATATACCCATCAGACCAAAGTGAAACTGCAATTAGAGTGGAATTTTGGGGAGATGAAGTTGAAAAGATTTCTGAAATAAATCCTTTAACAGGTAAAGCAATAAGTACAAGGCAACATATTATGATATTCCCAAATTCTCATTATGCAACAACTACAGACAAAATGGAAAAGGCAATTGTAACAATACAAGAGGAACTAAAAGAAAGAGTAAAATATTTTAAAGATAATAATAAACTAATAGAAGCTCAAAGAATAGAAGAAAGAACAAACTTTGACATTGAAATGATGAGAGAAACTGGCTTTTGTCAAGGCATAGAAAATTATTCAAGACATATAAGTGGTAGAGAGCCTGGAAGTGCACCATACACTTTATTTGACTATTTTCCAAAAGATTTTCTATTACTAATAGATGAATCACATGCTACAATCCCGCAAGTAAGAGCAATGTACAATGGAGATAGGGCAAGAAAAGAGTCTTTAGTGAATTATGGTTTTAGGCTTCCATCAGCCTTTGATAATAGACCTTTAAAATTTGAAGAGTTTGAACAAAGAATAAATCAAGTTGTATTTGTTAGTGCAACACCAGCCGAATATGAAAAAGAGCATTCAAAAGAAAATGTTGTTGAGCAAATTATAAGACCAACAGGCTTGCTAGACCCTAAAATAGATGTTAAGCCTGTATCAAATCAAATAGATGATTTAATAGAACAAATTCATGAAAGAGTAGAAAAACATGAGAGAGTGTTAGTAACAACATTAACTAAAAAAATGGCAGAAGATTTAACAGCTTATTTGGCAAGTTTGGATATAAAAGTAAAATATATGCACTCGGATATTAAAGCACTAGAAAGAATGGAAATTATACGTGACCTAAGATTGGGTGAGTTTGATGTCTTAGTTGGAATTAACCTTTTACGAGAGGGATTAGATATTCCTGAGGTTTCATTAGTAACTATATTAGATGCAGATAAAGAAGGATTTCTACGTTCAGAGCGTTCATTAATTCAAACAATAGGACGTGCTGCAAGAAATACAGATGGAAAAGTTATAATGTATGCAGATGAATTAACTGATAGTATGGAAAAAGCAATTAGTGAAACAAACAGAAGAAGAAAAATTCAAATGCAGTATAACGAAGAACATGGAATTACTCCACAAACAATACAAAAATCTATCAGAGATACAATAAAAGCAAGTTATGTTGCTGATATACAAGAAGAATATAAGCTGGACAAAGAAGCAAATGTACAAGACATAATCAATAAGCTTACTGACGAGATGCTTCAATATGCAGCAGAAATGGAATTTGAAAAAGCAGCTGAAATTAGAGATAAGATAAAAGAACTTGAAAAAATGATATAAAAAGAATTCCCCTCTGGAAATATTCAGAGGGGAAAGTCTTTTTGGATAAAACCTTACGAATAATTGTAAGGCGGTTTGATAGGGGCAACTGTTTCAGAAGCAATTTCTTCTCGTAGTTGCTCATTGTTTTCTACCGCCACCATAAGAAGATTGTAGGCGGTGGTGTTAACAACTGCTTCTCGCCAAGAAATGTGATAACGGTGCTGGCCATATCTGCCATAAACGGGAGATATTTTTTTAAGAGAAAAACCTTCATCGTTAAGTTTCTTTGCCTGACGAGGGTACAGGTTGAGCTCAGCAGTGGTACTGCCGGTCTGAGAGCGATACTCTAACCGCTCCAACAAGGTAAGCCTTCCTGCTTGCATGTGGTAAACCTCCAAAAATATAAAATTTAATGCTTCTAGCATCATAAAATTTATTATACTACGTTTTTCGACAAAAGTAAATAAAATTTTAAATAAATTTAGGTATTGTAATTTTTGCCATAACTGGTTATAATATAGTCTATCATAACATTAAGGAGATAAAACAATGCAATATAGTATAAGCATATACTTTTTATATTTCATAATTTTAGCAATAATAGGCTGGATAATGGAAGTAACACTTCAATTGGTACAAAAACATAAATTTTCAAATAGAGGATTTTTAATCGGACCATATTGTCCGATATATGGCTGTGGAGGAGTTTTAATAACTTTAACATTATCTAACTTGGCTAATCATCCTGTCGCGTTATTTAGCACTGCAATACTTATCTGTGGTGTACTAGAATACTTAACAAGTTATTTAATGGAAAAAATATTTAATGCACGTTGGTGGGACTATAGCAATAATAAATTTAATATAAATGGAAGAGTTTGCTTAGAAACGATAGTTCCTTTTGGAATTCTGGGGCTAGTTTTAATATATGTAATAAATCCATTTATATTTGATAATTTATCTAAGGTTCCAACAAATGTAATAAATATCATAGCTGTAGTTGTAGCTGTACTATTTACATTAGACCTAATAATTTCACTTACAGTAATATCTAATGTAAGAAAAGCAACTACGAAATTTGATAAAGAAAATCCAAAAGACAGTACAGACGAAATATCTAGAAAAGTAAGAGAATTTTTAAAGAGCAAATCACCATTAAATAGAAGATTAGTAGAAGCCTTTCCGGAATTGACAGCAATAATAAAAGAAAGAAAAGAACAAATAAAACAAAAGACAAAAGAAATAAAAGGAGATATAGTTAATAAAGCAAATGAAGTAAGAAGTGATATAACAGATAAAGCAGGAGAGCTAAAAGGAGAGATAGCGAAACAAGCTGATAAAGTCAAAGAAAAGTTAAAAAAAGAAAAAAATAAATAATAAAATCAAAAGCCAGTTGGGTATCACTAACTGGCTTTTAGCTTTAAGCGTTATAAATTTTTAATTGCATTACGTGCAAGCTCATCACAACGATTATTATATTCGTTATCAGCATGACCTTTTACTTTATGAAAAGTGACATCGTGAATTTTAGTTAAGGAAAATAACTCTTGCCAAAGCTCTTTATTTTTAACCTCTTCTTTACTAGAATTTTTCCAACCATTCTTAATCCAGCCCAAAATCCAATTTTGTAAAAATGCATTTACTACATAAGCACTATCACTATATAAATCCACTTTGCAAGGTCTCTTCAAAAGTTTTAAAGCTTCAATTACAGCAGTCAATTCCATAACATTATTAGTAGTATCCTTTTTACCACCAGAAATCTCTTTTCTATTTTCACCCATCATCAAAATGGATCCCCATCCACCTGGACCGGGATTTCCACTACAAGCTCCATCAGTATAGATTATAACTTTATCCATTAATAAATTCTCCTTTAAACATTGTAAATTATTACTTTTTATGATATTATAACATAAACTAAGACAAGTCAATAATAAAATAAAAAAAGGGGTGTAAAAATGAGCAAGGTACTTGGAATTATTGCAGAATATAATCCATTTCATAATGGACATTTGTATCACATAAGAGAATCTGTTGAACAAACTGAAGCTGATTATGTAGTGTGCGTGATTTCAGGAAATTTTGTTCAAAGAGGAAACACTTCTATAATAGATAAATGGACTAAAGCTAAGATGGCTATTGCACAAGGCGCAGACTTAGTAATTGAATTGCCTACAATATATGCTACTTCAAGTGCAGAAAACTTTGCCGAAGGTGCTATAAAAATATTAGATTCCTTAGGAATTGTTGATACACTTTCTTTTGGAATAGAAGCAAAAGATTTGGCAACACTAAATAATATTGCCAATGTTTTATATCAAGAACCGAAAGAATATGTTACTATGTTAAGCCATGAGCTAAGCAAAGGGGTATCTTTCCCAAGAGCAAGAGAAAATGCATTAATGATGTATTTAAATGATATTAAAAGATATGCAAATGTTTTAAGTGGCTCAAACAACATATTAGGGATAGAGTATTTAAAAGCACTAAAAAAATTGAAAAGTCCATTAAAACCAATTGGAATAAAAAGAGAAAAAGTACTATATCATGACGAAATCATAGTAGATGATTTTGCTAGTGCCACTGCAATACGCAAAATGATTGCAACAAGGCAATTCGACGATATTATTAAAGTTATTCCAAGAAGCTCATATATTTTATTAGCTCAAGAACTAAGAAAAGGACATTATGTATTAGATTTGTCTAAATTTCAAAAGGAAATCATATATATATTAAGAAAAATGTCTATAAAAGAAATAGAACAATTGCCAGATGTTTCAGAGGGCTTAGAAAATGCTATAAAAAATGCTGCTAATTCTTGTAACAATATAATAGACTTAGTTAATATGGTAAAATCTAAGAGGTATACACAAACTAGAATACAGAGAGTATTAATATATGCATTACTTGGCATAGATAAAAAAATGATGGAAACAGCAAGAAAAACAGTGCCATATACAAGAATTCTCGGATATAGTGAGAAAGGCAAAAAACTAATTTCAGCAATAAAAGCCAAAAATCCTAAGATAAATTTAGTAACGTCTGTTAAAGAATTTATGGATAATAGCAAAAATAAGGTGCTAAAAGAAATGTTAGCAATAGACATTTATGCAACAAATGTATATACCTTAGGATATGAAAAAGACTCATGGTCTAACTTAGATTATACTAGTAAAATAGTAACCAGTACAGATTTGAAAGAGGTAAAAAAATAAAATGATTTTAGGTATTACAGGTAGTTCGGGTGCAGGGAAAAGTACTGTATGTGAAATATTGGAGAGAAAATATAGTTCTCAAACTATAAATGCAGATAAAATTGCAAAACAATTATCAAAGCAGGGAACAAACTATCTACAAGAAATTATACAAAACTTTGGAGACGATATTTTGCTAGAAGATGGAGAACTAAACAGAAGAAAACTGGCTAATATTATTTATTCGAACCCAGAAAAAAGAGATGAATTGAACAATATAACATTTAAGTATATAAAAAATGAAATAAAAGAACAAATTGCAAAAAGTAATAATAATATAATTGCAATAGATGCACCACTTCTTTTAGAGGCGAATTTACAAGAGATATGTGACAAAACAATTGCTGTAATTTCAGAAGATAGAAATTTACAAATCAAAAGAATTATTAAACGTGATAATATTGATAAAGAACATGCAATTGCAAGGCTTAATGCACAACATCCAAATGAATTTTATATACAAAATTGTGATAATACTCTTATTAATGATGAGACATTAGAACAGCAAATCGAAAAACTTCTATTTAGTGAAAACTAATAGAAGTTTTTTACAATTACTTTACATTTATATTACATTTATGTAACAATATTGAATTAAACAAATAATTAACATATAATGTAAATCAGTAGAAAACTTTTAAATTACGCAAGAAAATTCCATAAAAAAGGAGTAATTCACATGGAAACTTTTGCAGATTATATTTTATCTGAAAAAGACTGGATAAAAAAAATGGAAATAATGCATTATTTACAGCTTAAAACAGGAATATTTTTTGATAAATCTGTTATTTTTAAAACATATCTTGCTAAATTATTTTTAGAAAATACAGATATCGATTTAGATGAAAACCTTGTTTTAACAGCTTGTTTGCTGTGCAATTGTAAAAAAGGAAAAGGCCCACAAGACTTAGAAAAGATAAAAACATATGCTAAAGAAGGAGCAGAATACCTATCAAAATTAGGGTTTTCAAATAGATTTTGTAAAATATGTGAAGAAGTTAATAGATATAGTGGAAATGCTATAAGAGAAAAAGAAAGTGATGTACTAGAATTAGTTGATAATTTTGGTGGTATGCTTTTAGATAGGCCAGAGAGAATTGCATTTAAAGTGGACGAAGCGTTAGTTTTATTGGAATATAGGAATTTAAAAGATAAAAACAATAGATATTTACAAAAATTCAAACAATTTGTAAATGAAATGCAGGAGGTGTTGGTATGAGTCAAATAAAACAACCAGCTATACAAGTGGTGGCCAATGAAATTAATAGTATTGATACAGAAAGTAATATTCCTGCAATAAAAGCAATGGTAGACTTAGATAGAAGAATTAGAGAATCTATATTGGAAAAGAAATATGATAAAATAAAAGAGCAGACAATAAAACAAGAAGAAGCAGAGAATATAAATGCTGATAGCATAAGAAAAGATATGAACAGAGAATTTATAGATTAAAAGTTTACTTAAGAAAAGAGCTAAAAGATTGGCTATATACCAATCTTTTTTTGAGGTAAATTAGGTAAGGAGGGAATATATAATGCAAGAAATGTTTGCAGATTTACATGTACATATAGGAAGAAGTGAAAAAGGAAAGCCAATAAAAATAACAGCAGCAAGAAGTCTAAACTTTGCTAATATTGCAAAAGAATGTGCTGAGAGAAAAGGAATACAAATAGTTGGAATTATAGACTGTGCATCACCTTATGTTATAGAAGACATAGAAGAATTTTTAAAAACTGGTGAAGCTTATGAAATAAAAGATGGTGGAATTATATATAAAGACAAAGTATGTATAATTTTAGGCAGTGAGATAGAAACAGCAGAAATAAACGATAATGGAAAAACTGGTAGTGCACACAACCTATGCTATTTCCCAAGCTTAGCAGATATAAAAGCATTTTCAAAAGAGATGAGTAAATACATTAAAAACATAACTTTAAGTTCTCAAAGAGCTTGTATATCAGCATATGAATTAGTTGATATAGTAGAAAAGTTTAATGGAGTACTAATACCAGCACATGCTTTTACACCACATAAAAGCTTTTATGGAAATTGTACAAGTCGTTTAGAAAGAATTTTCAAAGAAAAATTTAATAAGATATTTGCAATAGAATTAGGGTTGAGTGCAGATACTGAACTTGCTGATCAAATATCTGAATTAGAAACTAGAACATTTATAACAAATTCTGATGCACATTCTTTACCTAAAATAGCAAGAGAATACAATAAAATATTAGTAGAAGATATTTCATTTAAAGAGCTATTAAAAGCTTTGAAAAATGAAGATGGTAGAAAAATATTATGTAATTATGGGTTAGATCCAAAACTTGGTAAATATCACAGAACATATTGTGAAACTTGTGATAAACCAATTGAGGGGGAACCACCAATATTTGAATGTCCAGAATGCCATGGAACAAATATTACAATGGGAGTGCTAGATAGAATTGTAAGCATCAGAGACAAAGAAAAGAGCGTAAGTCCTGTTAATAGACCACCATATGTTTATCAAGTACCATTAACATTTATTCCTGGATTAGGAAGTAAAACAATAGATAAACTATTAAATACATTTGAGACAGAAATGAACATTCTACATAAATTATCAGAAGACGATATAGAAGCAGTTGTAGGAGAAAAAGTTGCAAAAACAATAGTAGCAGCAAGAGAAGGAAAAGCCACAATTCAAGCAGGTGGTGGCGGAGTATATGGCAAGTTGACAGTAGGTTAATATAATTAGTTCTAAATTTCATTTTATTGAATAGACATTATGTATAAAATACTTATAATGAAATGAGGTTTAAAATGAGAGTAATACCTAAGAAAACATCTAGAATCACTGAGGTTATAAAAAGTCACATAGCAGAAAATTTAAAAGCATACATAATAGTTTCAATTATATTATTAATAGGAATTACTCTAGGAGTAATTTTTGTAAATAATATGAGTGAAGCACAAACACAAGATATACAAACATATATACAAAGCTTTATAGGAGCTTTAAAAGATGGAAAATCTGTAAACAGTGGAGAACTGCTTAAAAAATCGCTAGGTAATAATCTTTTGTTAGTTTTTCTTATGTGGTTTGTAGGATCTACAGTTATAGGAATACCAGTAGTACTTGGCATAGTTGCATTTAGGGGCTTTTGCTTAGGATATACAATTTCAGCAGTTATTAAAATGTGGGGAACAGGCAAAGGAATGTTATTCTTTGCAACTAGTATGTTACTACAAAATTTGATAGCAATTCCATGCATTATTGCACTAGCAGTAAGTGGAATAAAATTATATAAATCAATAATGAAAGATAAGAGACGAGAAAATATAAAAATAGAAATTATCAGACATACAATATTTTCGCTAGTTATGTTAGCAATACTTGCAATCTCGTCAATAATAGAAACATATTTGTCAACCAATTTATTAATGTTATGCAAATCATATTTATAATATTAAAAAGTTAAAGAATTTTTGACAAATCTATTTACAATTGTTAATTATTTTGATATAACTTATGTAAATCGACATAATATGTTTTGAAAATTAAATATACAAGATAGGGGAGCTAAAAATGGAAAAACAAGTTAAACTTTTTTTGGAATTTTTACAAAATGAAAAGAAATTATCAGACAACACATTACAATCATACAAAAGAGACATAATACAATACCAAAACTACCTTGAAGAAAATGGTATAAATTATGCAAAAGTATCAAAAGAAGATATAAAAGCCTATCTTAATTACTTAAAGCAAATTGGAAAGAAACCATCTACAATATCTAGAAATTTAGCATCAATTAGATCTTTTTACCAATTTTCAATAAGAAATAAAAAAATAAAAAATGATCCAACTGAAGATGTTCAGTCTCCAAAAATAGAAAAAAGAGTTCCAAGCGTTCTTACAGCACAAGAAGTAGAACTACTACTAGAACAACCAAAAGACGTTGATTTAAAGGGAACTAGAGATAAAGCAATGTTAGAATTTGCTTATGCAACAGGGATGAGAGTAACAGAAATAATAAACTTAAATATAGAAGATGTTAATCTTGAGGGTGAATATGTAATATGTAGAGTTGGTTCAAAACAAAGAAATATTCCTTTAGGTTCATTATCATTAAAAGCATTAAAAGAATATATAGATGAAGCAAGACCAATACTAATAAGAAATGAAAAAGAAAAAGCATTATTTGTTAATGTAAATGGTCAAAGATTAACAAGACAAGGTTTCTGGAAAATAGTTAAATATTATAAAGAACAAGCACATATTACAAAAGATATTACACCACATGTATTAAGACATTCATTTGCAACACATTTATTACAAAATGGTGCAGACTTAAAAGCAATACAAACAATGCTTGGACATTCTGATATATCTTCAACACAAGTATATATGCAATTCCAAGACCCAGGTTTAAAAGATATATATCAAAAAGCACACCCAAGAGCATAAAAGATAATAAAAAAATTAAAAATCTATTTATTTTTTTGAAAATTATATATATAATGTACTAAGTAAAAATTAGTACATTATATTTTTTATGGAGGAAGTTATGAATTTACCAAACAAATTAACAATATTAAGAATTATTTTAGTACCAATAATGGTAATAATTCCATTTTTAGGAATAAAAGGAGATTTATGGGGTATACCAATTACATATTTATTAGTAGACCTAATATTTATAATAGCAGCCATAACAGATAAGCTTGATGGACATATTGCAAGGTCAAGAAACCAAATAACTACATTTGGAAAATTTTTAGATCCAATTGCTGATAAAATAGTAGTAATAGCAGCAATGATTATGTTAGTAGAATTTGGACACTTGCCAGCATGGATTCCAATTATAGTTATATTTAGAGAATTTATTGTGTCTGGATACAGACTAGTGGCAGTACAAAAAGAAGGAAATGTAATAGCAGCAAGTATATGGGGAAAAATGAAGACTGTAACACAAATGATAGCAGTTATATTAGCATTCATTGATCCAAACCCATATGGAACTATATTCAATGGAAACTTAACAGGCTATGCATTTGGAATCAATTTACTAGTTACGCTAATGATGAGCGTATCAGTAGTAGCAACAATATTCTCAGGTTGGGAATATGTAAAAAACGGAAAAGAACTATTCAAAGATTCAATGTAGAGGTAGAGTTATGGAATTTGAACAAGCAAAGAAAAGGGCTGAAGAGCTAAGACCATTATTACAATATTACACAAAGAAATATTTTGACGATGAACAAGTTGTTAGTGATTATGAATATGATATGCTTATGAGAGAATTAAAACAAATAGAAAAAGAGTATCCAGAATTAATAACAAGTGATTCTCCAACTCAAAGAGTAGGTGTAGGAAGCATAAAAAAAGGCTTTGAAAAGGTTACACATGAAGTACCATTACAAAGCCTTCAAGATGTGTTTACATTTGAAGAAATTGAAGATTTTGATGAGAAAATGAGAAAGGCTGCAGAACTATATAATAGACCACTAAATTATGTAGTGGAAACAAAAATAGATGGTTTATCTTCAGCTATTGAATATAGAAATGGCAAATTTTATAAAGGTGCAACAAGAGGAAATGGAATAGTTGGAGAAGATGTAACACAAAATATTGCAACTATAAAACATGTACCTAAAGAACTAAAAGAACCTATTTCTATAACTGTTCGAGGTGAAGTTTTTATAGGCAAAACAGATTTTGATAAATTGAATGAGGACAGATTATTAGAGGAACAAGAGCAATTTGCAAATGCGAGAAATGCAGCTGCTGGTTCATTAAGACAATTAGATAGTAAAATCACAGCTTCAAGACCTTTAGATATTTATGTATTTAATGTGCAAAAATGTGATGATATTAAATTTGAAACACATTACGAAAGCTTGTTATATCTAGAAAAATTAGGCTTTAATGTTAATCCAGTAAAAATATTGTGCAATAATATGCAAGAAGTTAGACAAGCTATTGAAGACATTGGAAATATGCGCAATGATTTAGATTTTGGTATAGATGGTGCGGTTGTAAAGGTAAATGATTTAGAGCTAAGAGAAAAGGTTGGAACAACATATAAGACACCAAGATGGGCGGTGGCTTACAAGTATCCACCTGAGAAAAAGGAAACTTTGTTAAAAGACATTATTTGTCAAGTAGGTAGAACAGGAGCAATTACACCTATGGCCATTTTGGAGCCAGTATATGTAGCGGGTTCTAAAATCTCAAAAACTACTCTTCACAATGAAGACTATATTAAGCAAAATGATATTAGAATAGGCGATAGAGTTATTATTCAAAAAGCCGGAGATGTTATTCCAGAAGTAGTTGGAGTAAATAAAAGAAAACGTGATGGTACAGAAAAGAAATTTGAAATGCCAAGTACTTGTCCAGTTTGTGGAGCAGAGGCAGTAAGAGAAGAAGGAGAAGCAGTAGTTAGATGTATAGGAGTTGAATGTCCAGCTAAACTATACAGGAGTATTATTCACTTTGCTTCTAAAGATGCAATGAACATAGATGGACTTGGAGAAGCTATTATTGGAGAACTAATAGAAAGAAAGCTAATATCAAACATTGCAGATATATATAAATTAACAATAGAAGATTTTGAATCATTAAAGAAAAATGGTAAAAAGTTTGCACAGAATTTAATGAATGCAATTGAAGAGAGCAAAACAAGAGATTTATATAGAGTTATAAATTCACTTGGAATAAGACATGTTGGTGTAAAATCAGCTAAAACACTTGCAAAATATTTTAGAAATATGGATAAATTGATGGAAGCTTCTTATGAAGAATTAAGAATGATAGACGATGTTGGAGAAATAACAGCACACGCTATTTATGAATTTTTTAGACAAGAACAAACTATTGATTTAATAAATAAATTAAAACAAGCTGGAGTTAATATGAAAGCAGAAACGAAAAAAAGTTCAACAGGTAAACTAGCAGGAAAAACTTTTGTGTTAACTGGAACCTTGGAGCATTATTCAAGAGATGAAGCAGGTGAAATAATTGAAAAATTAGGTGGAAAAACCTCATCTTCTGTTTCTAAAAAAACAGATTATGTACTAGCAGGAGAAGATGCAGGAAGCAAATTAAAAAAAGCACAAGAATTAGGTGTTACAATAATTTCTGAAGAAGAATTTATTGCTATGACAGTTTAATGAAAAGGAAATAAATTATATGGATGGAAAATACACATTTGAAGAATTTTATAAAAATTTAGAAGACGGGTACCAAATATATTTTACGTATGTACGCAATAGATATTTGCTATTTAAAACTTCAGAAAATTGCTATACACAACAATTATTAACAGTACATGATAAAAATCCTCAACCAAGGCATTCTATGATTACTTTTAAACGAGTAAAAGAAATGTTTCCACATATGGAGGAAATTGAGTACAAAACAGGAATTTAGATGTTGAATAAAAACAAAGTTTTGACTTTTGGAGTAAATGGTGGTATAATAAAAGTATCCAAATTATTTATTGTTATTGGAGGTAACAAAAATATGAACATCATTGAAAGACTTAATAACAAGCAGGTTGAGGCTCTTAAAAGAGTCGCAAAAGAACACGGCTATTTCTTCAACAACACTGGCAGTCAGGAACTGCGAGAAGATGGTACATATGTGATCCATTTGGATATGGACACTGGGTGTGCCGCAACTATCGGCCCCAGAATGGGAATGAGAATTGCAGCAATGAAAGCATTTGAAAAAGTAGATTTCATCTACTTCCGTGGTAGTCAAATCTGGCCCCTCCAAGCGACACAGCTTTTCTAATTAGAAAAGCAACAAGACCTTCACTTCGGTGGAGGTCTTCCTTTATGCAAAATATCAATAAAAAATCAAGTTTTTGTATAAATTCTATTGACAGAAAAATGTTAAGTAGATATAATACAGGCATAGAGGCGACTACAACATAGGAGGTAGCTTGAAATATATGAGCAGTGCAAACGTATATTATTCATCTGACATAAATTATACAGAAACTAGTGATGAAGATTTAATAAAAATTATTAAATCAGGCAATAAATATGCACTAGAGTATCTTATTGACCGTTATAAAGGCTTAGTTAACATGAAGGTTGGAAAATATTATATAATTGGTGCGGAAAGAGAAGATATTGTACAAGAAGGATTGATAGGATTATTTAAGGCTATCAAAAATTATCAACCAGATAAGCAAAGTTCTTTTAAGAATTTTGCAAATATGTGTATAGAGAGACAACTAATTACTGCTATAAAAACCTCTAATAGACAAAAACATATGCCACTAAATTCATATTTGTCTTTAAATATGAATGCATATGATAATAATGAAGAAAATCAAAATAATGCTGATTTAATAGAAATATTAAATACAAACCTAGTAGAGGATCCTTTGGATACTATTACTCAAAGAGAATATTATAAAATAATTGAGAGGACGATTGATAAAACTTTAAGTGGATTTGAGAAACAAGTGCTTAATTGCTATATGCAAGGAGAAAGTTATGTGCAAATTGCAGAAAAATTAAATACACCTGTTAAGTCAATTGATAATGCAATTCAAAGAATTCGAAAAAAAGCAATAAAAGAAATACCAAATGAATAATTTTAAATAAATATCAAGAATTTCTATCTTAGAAATTCTTGTAAAGATGCTTCTATAGCTCAGTAGGTAGAGCACAGCCATGGTAAGGCTGGGGTCGCCGGTTCGATTCCGGCTGGAAGCTCCATTTTTTTGAAATTTATCTGAATGTAAAGGAGATAATTTGAAAAAGTATCAAATAGAAAATAAAAAGAAATTTGCAATTTCAGTAAGTATAATTATCTTAAGCATAATAGTAATATCAATTATTACAGTGTGCATATTTAAAATGAAAAGAAATACACAAATCACGAGTAGTGAAGATGTACAAAATACAGTTAATGAAGATACAGCTGAAGGAGTGGATGAATTTGCTAACTTACAAGATCTTGTTTCAGTTAAGAATAAAACGGAAGAAGAATTACAAGAAATAAATAAAAAAGAGATAGAAAAAAGTAAAGTTAGCAAAAATGAAAATAAGACTACTAATAAGAAAAATACGGTAAATAAAAATAAATACTATATAAAAGTAAATTATGGAGCCCAAGTAGTAAACATTTATACATATGACGAAAAAGGAAAGTATACTGTGCCTGTAAAAGCATTTGTGTGTTCAACCGGAATAGAAACACCGACTTCAGGAATATATAAAATACCAGCCAAAATAAAGTGGTGTTATATGTATGGAAATGTATATGCACAATATTGTACACAAATAGTAGGTGATATCTTATTTCACTCAGTTCCGTATTTAAAAAGGAGTAATGATACTTTAGAGTATTGGGCATATGATAAATTGGGAACTAAGGATTCACTAGGATGTGTTAGATTAACCACAAGAGATGCTAAATGGATATTTGATAATATCTCATATGGAACACAAGTAGAGTTCTATTCTAGCTCTAATCCGGGACCACTTGGTAAACCAACGGCACAAAAAATTTCAAATGCACCAAAAAACTTAAGAAACTGGGATCCTACTGACCCAGATCCTAAAAACCCATGGAGAACATATAAAACAAAGCAAGAAGAAAAAAATACAGAAAACAATACCACATCAAATGAAGTTAATAATACAACTAATAATGTTTCAAATAATGAAATAACAAACAAGCAAGAAAACAATGAGGTTTTAAAAAATGATACAAACGAGGAACAAAATACTGAAACCTCAAATAATGAATTAATAAATAATAATACTGAGAATAATGAGACTGAAAATAATAATGTAGAGAACAAGCAAGCAAATAATACACAAATATAAAGTGATGTAATAAGGAGGAATCAGCCATGAAAATGGGAATAGTCGGCTTACCAAATGTAGGCAAGAGTACATTGTTTAATGCAATAACAAAAGCAGGTGCAGAATGTGCAAACTATCCATTTTGTACAATTGAACCAAATGTCGGAGTAGTAGCAGTACCTGATGAAAGACTAACAAAGTTAGCTGAAATTTATAAACCACAAAAAGTAACACCAGCTGTTATAGAATTTGTTGACATTGCAGGGTTAGTAAAAGGCGCAAGTCATGGCGAAGGTTTGGGAAATAAATTCTTATCACATATACGCGAGGTTGACAGTATTGTTGAAGTTGTTAGATGCTTTGAGGATTCGAACATAGTTCATGTTGATGGAAGCATAAATCCAATTCGTGATATTGAAACAATTAATTTAGAACTGATATTTGCAGATATCGAAACAGTTGATAAAAGAATTGACAACGCAAAGAAAAAGATAAAAGCAGATAAAAAATATCAAGAAGAATTAGATGTTTTTGAAAAAATAAAGCAAGCATTAGAAGCAGGGAAATTGGCGCAAACCTTATCTTTTACAGATGAGGAAAAAGCAATAATTAAAGATGCATTTCTACTAACAATGAAGCCAATATTATATGTAGCAAATGTCTCAGAAGAACAATTGAATGATATCGCAAATGATAAAAATGTAAATTCAGTAAAAGAATATGCAAAAGAACAAGGCGCAGAAGTAATTTCTCTTTGTGTAAAAATTGAGGAAGAATTAGCAAGCTTAGACGAGGACGAAGAAAAGGAAATGTTAGAGGCTTTGGGTCTTGAAGAGTCTGGACTTGATAAAGTAATTAAAGCAAGTTATGATTTGCTAGGATTGATGTCGTTTTTGACAGCAGGAGAGCCTGAAGTAAGAGCATGGACTATAAAAAAAGGAACAAAAGCTCCACAGGCAGCCGGAAAAATTCATAGTGATATTGAAAGAGGATTTATTCGTGCGGAAATAGTTTCTTATGATGATTTAATAAGAGAAGGTTCAATAAATGCTGTTAAAGAAAGAGGATTAATGCGTTCAGAAGGAAAAGAATATGTTATGCAAGATGGAGATGTTGTTTTATTTAGATTTAACGTATAAAAAACAAAAAAATCAAAAAAATGACAAAAAAGCTTGACTATTCTTAAATATAAGTATAAAATAAATATAGTATGAAAAATGTATATTATTTTTTAGTAAGGAAAAAATAATATAAATATATCTGAAGAAAAAGGAGATAGATGATTATGAAAAATAAGAAAATTATGTTAGTATTTATTGCAATGATTATATTTGTTATGGCCATTATGCCAATTGTGAAGGCAAGTGATAATAATCCATTTAATATATTGAATGAAGATGATACAAATAATACTCAAAATGCGACAAATGATGAAAAACCAGCGGCAAACAATGAAAAACCAACAATAAATGATGAACCTAATACAGAGAACACAAATGTAGCTGAAAATAAATTACCTCAAACAGGTGTGGCAGAAGATACAACTTTATTCGTATTTATAGGTATTTGCTTAGTATCTGCAATATATGCTTATACAAAAATTAAAAATTATAAAAATATTTAATTTTAAAAAGTAAGAAGAATTAAAACTTCTTACTTTTTTGTTTGGCATGTATGATTAATCTTTTTAAGCCATTTATATTGTCACAGGTTATCAAAGTTACAATTTTCTTATTATTAACATTTTGATTAGTACAGGTTAAATCATTAGAATTAACTTCATATTTGTTGTAAACTTCGTATACTATGTTGTTTCCATTTAAATCATAAATTTTAATTTCATCTCCATTTAAAAGTTCATCTAATCTACTGAAAAAACGAGTATCGATATAATTATGCCCAACAATACATAAATTTCCTACTTCATTTGGCATTGGTCCTGCAAATCTACAAACAGATACTTTTAGTAAATCATCATTTGTTTGAGATAAAATAGGGTAATTCAAATCTATTTTATCTATCTTTATAATACCAATAATAAAAGGAACATTAGAGGACTGCTGAGAAGAAGGTGTTTCAGTTTGATATAAAGTAGTTAAATTATAATTATTTAATAATTTTTTTGAAATTTTTTCTTGAGAATGAGATTTTATAAGATTTACTAAAAAGATAAAACAACCTAATGTAGCTATAATTGAAGAGATGAAAAATTGTATTTTGTAATTATCTTTTTTTGATTTAAACTTTTTTGTTTCGATATACGGTATTTCTGCTATTTCATTACTGAATTCAACAGTTATTTTACTTCTTGACGTATAGTTTTTATCTAAAATCTGGTTCATCTTATCACCTTTTAAATTAGTATTGTCAATTATTAATAAAAAATTCAAAATTTATTAAAAATTTTTGAAAAAAAGGTGTAAAAGTAAATAATCTATGATAGAATAGAGCATATAAATTTAATATTAAGGAGAGTGTTTATAATTGGCTGAATTAAAGTATAAAAGAGTACTACTAAAACTTAGCGGTGAGGCACTTGCAGGAGAAACGAAACATGGAGTAAATGCAGACACAATAGGAAAAATCTGTGACCGAGTAAAAGAACTTGTTAACTTGGGTGCAGAAGTAGCAATTGTTGTAGGTGGAGGAAACTTTTGGAGAGGAAAAAATGGTCATGATATGGAAAGAACTACCTCTGACTATATGGGAATGTTAGCTACTTGTATGAATGGTTTAGCTTTACAAGATACCTTAGAAGCTAAAGGAGTTCCAGCTATACTTCAAACTTCTATTGAAATGACAGTTATTGCAGAAAGATATACAAAAAGAAATGCAGAAAAACATTTATCAAACAAAAGAGTAGTTATTTTTAGTGGAGGAACTGGAAGCCCATTTTTTACAACTGATACAGCAGCAGCTTTAAGAGCGGCAGAGATTGGTGCAGATGCAATATTGGTAGGAAAAACTATTGATGGAGTATATTCAGATGATCCAAAAATAAATCCAAATGCAGTTAAATTTGATGAAATTACATATATGGATGTTTTGAATAAAGATTTAAAAGTAATGGACTCAACAGCAATATCTTTATGCAAAGACAATAATATACCACTTATAGTATTTGCAATTGATGAACCAGAAAATATGATAAAAGCAATCAAAGGTGAAAAAGTAGGTACCTTTGTTGGAAATAAAAATTAATTATAAGGAGATTAAATTATGTTAAACAATGTATATGAAGAAAAAATGAATAAAACAATTAGTGTTTTTGAGGAAAACTTATCAGAAATAAGAGCAGGTAGAGCCAACCCTGCAATATTAAACAAAATTACAGTAGATTATTATGGAGTTCCAACACCAATAAACCAAGTAGCTGGTATCTCTGTACCAGAAGCTAGAATGATTTTAATTCAACCATGGGATATGAATCTTTTAAAAGAAATTGAAAAAGAAATTTTAAAATCTGACATAGGAATCAATCCAAATAATGATGGAAAAGTAATAAGATTAAACTTTCCTGAATTAAATGAAGAGAGAAGAAAAGAAATAGTAAAAGATATAAGAAAATTAGCTGAAGAAGCTAAAGTTGCAATTCGTTCAATTAGAAGAGACGCAATGGATGAAGCTAAAGAAATGCAAAAAAAATCTGAAATAACAGAAGATGATTTAAAAAATGAAGAAAATGAAATTCAAAAGCTAACAGATAAGAAGGTTGAAGAAATTGATAGTATGTTGGCTAGTAAAGAAAGAGAAGTTATGAGCATATAAATTCTAAAAATAATCAGCAGCTTGCTGCGTTACAGTATATTAAAAACGCGGTTACATACAAAAGTATGCGCCCTTGCCTTTTTAATATACTGTGCCTTGCAATCTACTAGTTCTTTTTAGAATAGAAATTAAATGATAAAGGTGAAAAGAATATGGAAGAGAAGTTATTACCAAAACATATTGCAATTATAATGGATGGAAATCGTAGATGGGCTAAAGAAAAAGGCTTAGATTATAGATTAGGACACAAAGAGGGAGCAGAAACATTAAGAAAAATTGCTAAATATGCTAATAAACTTGGAGTGAAATATTTAACAGTATATGCTTTTTCAACAGAAAATTGGAAAAGAACCAAAGAAGAAGTTGGAGCTTTAATGATCTTACTTCAAAAATATTTGGAAGAATTTTTAAGTAGCGATGATTTTGAAAATATTAAAGTTAATATGCTAGGAAATATTGCAGACTTAGATACAAGACTTCAAAAAAGTATAAATAAAATAATAGAAAAAACAAAAAATAATACAGGTTTAGTATTAAATATTGCATTTAACTATGGCGGAAGAGATGAGATAGTAAGAGCAGTTAGAAAAATAGCAGAAGATGTAAAAGAAAATAAAATAAATGTTGAAGACATTAACGAACAAACTATTTCAAATTCACTATATACTGCAGGACAGTTAGAACCAGACTTGCTAATTCGTACAAGTGGAGAGCAAAGACTTAGCAATTTCCTTTTATGGCAACTTGCTTATACAGAATTCTATTTTGTGCAAAAATATTGGCCTGATTTTTCAGAACAAGATTTAGACGAAGCAATATCAGTTTTTGAAAAAAGAAATCGTAAGTTTGGTGGAAAGTAAATAATAGAAAGGTTATTTTTTATATGAATGTAAAAAGAGTAGTATCAGGATTAGTTTTGTTTCCAGTTGCAGCAGCTATACTAATTTTAGGAAATAAATATGTAGTTGATGTAGCAGTAGCAATACTAGCAATTATGTGTTTACATGAATTTTATAAAGCATTTAGAACAGGTCAAAAAGCAAATCCAATTACATGGATAGGCTATGTTCTAGCGGGAATGATATCCCTAATTCATGTATTACCAAAAGACTGGACTGTAAAAACTATTGGGCTATTATTGCCAATAACTTTATGTATTTTATTTTTGTATGTTATTATAAAAAATTTAAAAGTTAATATAATAGATATAGCAGTTACCTTTTTTGGAATATTCTACATAGTAATATTTTTGATGTATATTTCTGTAATTCATGAGAACTTGGAACATGGAAAATTACTAATTTGGTTTGTATTTCTTACAGCGTGGGGCACTGATATATTTGCCTATGTTGTTGGAAAAACATTGGGTAAACATCATTTTACAGAAATTAGCCCCAAAAAAACAATAGAGGGATGTGTTGGAGGAACAGTAGGTGCAGTGGTAATTACTATACTTTATAGTGTACTATGTAAATATGCGTTCCATGTAGAATTTAACTATGTATATGTTGCACTTATAACAATTGTGTTAAGCATATTAAGTCAAATTGGAGACTTAGCAGCTTCAAGCGTAAAAAGGTATACAGGAATTAAGGACTTTAGCAATTTAATTCCCGGCCATGGTGGAATGTTAGATAGAATAGATAGTGTTATATTTACAGCGCCATTTGCTTACTTTTTATTTATGTTTTTATTATAGGAGAGAATTCTATTGATTTCAGTAATTATTACAATATTGAAAATTATATTTATACTAGGTTTTCTTGTTCTCATACATGAAGGCGGACACTTTTTAGTAGCAAAATTATGCAAAGTTAAAGTAAATGAATTTGCTATTGGATTTGGACCAACAATATGGAGAAAACAAGGTAAACAAACTAAATATGCTCTAAGACTTATTCCTTTAGGAGGATTTGTTAATATGGAAGGCGAGGAAGAGCGTTCTGAAAATGAAGGATCTTTTAGTAAAGCAAGTATTCCTAGAAGAATAGCAATAGTAGCAGCAGGTGGACTTGTAAATATTGTTTTTGCTTTAATAGTATACTTTATTTTAATAGTCTGCATAAAAAATGATGTATCATATGCTTTTTCAGCAACAGGTAAGTTTGCATTTTCAATTGTTGATAGTTTAAAAATGCTATTCACAGGAAATGTATCAATTGATCAAATGGTTGGACCAGTTGGAATAGGCGAAATAGTTGCAAAAACTACAGGCTTTGCAGAATTTGTTTATATATTAGCAGTAGTATCTATATCCTTAGGATTTACAAATTTACTACCATTTCCACCACTAGATGGAGGAAAAATTGTTATTCTACTTATAGAAGCAATTAGAAGAAAACCAATGAGTGAAAAGCTAGAAATTTCTATTCAAATGGCAGGATTTGCACTTCTAATTGGGCTTTCTATTTTAGTTACTTATAATGATGTATTGAGAATATTTTGAAATTATTACTACTATAAAAGTAAAAAAATATGAGAGGAAAAAATGGAAGAACTAAAAACAGTAAAACAAGTATTTAGAGATTACAATTCAAATAGCTTCGCTTTGAGCGAGGCTAAAGTTGTATGTGTAAATATATACAAAAAGACTAATGTTTTAGAAATAAAGCTTAAAGTAACTTCTTCTATTTTAATGAAAGATTTAGCTGACTTTGAAAAATATTTGGCTAAAAGATTTAATTTCAAAGATATTGATATAAAAATAGAATCTGATGGAACAGATGAAAATGTAAATAATAAAATTCAAGCTGAATGGGCTGACATTGTAGAATACATGGCATATAAACATCCATTAACAAAAGCATTATTGAAAAATAGTGCAATTAGCATTGAAGATAATAGACTAAGTGTAAAATTATCAATGAAAGGCAAAATGGTACTAGAAGCAAGAGGCTTTGAAAAAATATTATCTTCTAAATTAGCAGATTTATATCATAAAAATTATGTGGTTTCTTACCAAGAAGAAATTACACAAGAAATGATAGAGCAATACCAAGCACATGCAAGAGAATTAGAAAAACAAGCAATTATGTTAGCACAAAAAGAAGCGATGGAACAAGCTGAAGAAAAAAGACAAGAAAAAGAAAAGAAGATACAAGGTGAATTTGCACCAATACCAGATGCCCCAATGCCTACTGATGCAGATATTCCTTTTGAACCAGAACAAGAAGAAAATTCACCTTTAATTTATGGTAGAAGTCTAAAAATAAAAGAAGAATTATCTAAAGTAATAGATTTATCAGTTGATAGCGGCAAAGTATTGCTAGATGGAGAAATTTTAAATACAGATTCGAGAGAGTTAAAATCAGGTAAATTCTTGGTAACATTTGATTTATATGATGGTTCAAGTACAATTACTTGTAAAGCTTTTGTTGAAGCAGACAAACACGATGCAGTAATAAAAAGATTAAAATCAGCCAGTGGAGTTAAAGTAAATGGAACAGCACAATTTGACCCATTTGCAAAAGAATTAGGAGTAATTGCAAATGTGATTATCGAATCTACAGGAATTAAAAGAGAAGTTAGAAAAGATGAAGCAAAAGTTAAGAGAGTTGAGCTTCATATGCATACTCAAATGAGCCAGATGGATGGTATGACAGCTGCAAAAGACCTATTAAAACGAGCTGTAAAATGGGGAATGAAATCAATAGCTATAACAGACCATGGAGTTGTACAAGCATTTCCAGAGGCTCATAAATACCTAGAAAAAGACCATCCTGATTTGAAGGTTATATATGGAGTGGAAGCATATTTGGCACCAGACAAAACACCATGTGTTTCATTTTCAAAAAATCAACCTCTAGATGATACTACATATTGTGTTTTAGACTTGGAAACAACAGGATTTTCATTTAGAACAGAAAAAATCACGGAAATTGGTATAATGAAAGTTAAAAATGGAGAAGTTATTGACGAATTTAGTACATTTGTAAATCCAGAAAAACCAATTCCACAAAGGGTAGTAGAAGTTACTAATATTACTGACGATATGGTAAAAGATGCTCCTAAAATTGAAGAAATATTACCAAAAGTTATAGAGTTTGTTGAAGATAGTGTTCTTGTAGCACATAATGCAGACTTTGATATAGGATTTTTGAAATATAATTGCACATTATTAGGATTAAAGTTAGGAAATACATATTTAGATACATTAAGACTAGCAAAAGATTTATTTCCACAGTACAAAAAATATAAATTAGGAATTATTGCAGAAAACCTAGGAATAAAAGTAGATGTTGCGCATAGAGCATTGGATGATGTTGATACAACAGTAAAAGTATTAAATGTAATGTTTGATATACTTAGAGAGAAAGGCGTTAAAACCTTAGATGACATAGACGAAAAATTAAGTGGAAAAGCAGATTATAAATCACTTCCAACATACCATGCTATTATATTGGCAAAAGATTATGTTGGACTTAGAAATTTATATAAATTAATATCTATTTCACATTTACATTATTTTTATAAAAAACCTCGTATATTAAAATCATTGTACAAAAAATACTCTGAAGGTTTAATGCTTGGAAGTGCTTGTGAGCAAGGAGAAATATATAGAGCCATAATTGCTGGTAAAACAGATGAAGAAATAGAAGAAATAGCAGCAGACTATGATTACTTAGAGATTCAACCTCTTGGAAATAATATGTTTATGGTTAGAAATGAAACAGTAAAAAGTGTAGAAGACTTAAAAGATATTAACCGTAAAATAGTTGCTCTGGGTGAAAAACTACAAAAGCCAGTTGTAGCAACATGTGATGTTCATTTTATGGATCCACAAGACGAAATTTATCGTAGAATTTTAATGGCTGGACAAGGATATGATGACGCAGATGATCAAGCACCATTATATTTAAGAACAACTGAAGAAATGCTAAAAGAATTCGACTATTTAGGAGAAGAAAAAGCATATGAAGTTGTTGTAACTAATACAAATAAAATATCTGATATGTGTGAGAAAATAAGCCCAATTTCACCTGAGAAATGTCCACCACACATTGATGGATGTGAAGAAACAATAAAAAATATAGCATATAGTAAAGCTCATGAATTATATGGAGATCCATTACCAGAAATAGTACAAGCAAGATTAGATAAAGAATTACATTCTATTATCACAAATGGATTCTCAGTTATGTATATTATTGCACAAAAATTGGTATGGAAATCTAATGAAGATGGATACATAGTAGGCTCAAGAGGCTCTGTTGGTTCATCATTTGTTGCAAATATGACAGGTATTACAGAAGTAAATTCACTTCCACCACATTATAGATGTCCTAAGTGTAAATATTCAGATTTTACAGATTATGGAGTGAAAAATGGATTTGACTTACCTGATAAAATTTGTCCAAACTGTGGAGAAAAATTAGCAAAAGATGGAATGGATATTCCATTTGAAACTTTCTTGGGATTTGATGGAGATAAAGAGCCTGATATTGACTTAAATTTCTCAGGAGAATATCAAGCAAAGGCTCATAGATATACAGAAGTAATATTTGGAAAAGGAACAACATTTAAGGCTGGTACAGTTGGTACAGTAGCTGACAAAACTGCTTATGGATATGTGAAAAAATATTATGAAGAAAAAGGCATACCTATTAGCAATGCAGAAGTTGTAAGACTTTCACAAGGATGTACAGGAATTAAAAGGACAACTGGTCAACATCCAGGTGGAATTATAGTTGTACCAAAAGGCAGAGAAATATATGAATTCACACCAGTACAACATCCAGCAGATGACCCTAATTCAGATATTATAACAACACACTTTGATTATCACTCAATTGACCAAAACTTATTAAAACTAGATATACTAGGCCATGATGACCCTACAATGATTCGTATGTTATTTGATTTAACTGGAATTGACCCAACTAAAGTACCTTTGGATGACAAAGACACTATGTCAATATTTAGTTCAACAAAAATATTAGGTGTAACACCAGAACAAATACATTCAGAAGTAGGAACATTTGGCATACCAGAGTTCGGAACAAAGTTCGTAAGAGGAATGCTAGTTGATACAAAACCAACAACATTTAATGAATTGATAAGTATATCAGGACTTTCACATGGTACTGATGTATGGTTAAATAATGGACAAGAACTTGTTAATCAAGGAATTGTTACATTAAGTGAGGCAATAGGCTGTAGAGACGATATTATGCTTTATTTAATAAAAAAAGGATTACCACCAAAACCAGCATTTAAAATAATGGAGTTTGTTCGTAAAGGAAAAGCTTCAAAAGACCCAGAAAAATGGAAAGAACATGAGGCAATGATGAGAGAATACAACATACCTGAATGGTATATTAGCTCTTGTCAAAAAATTAAATACATGTTTCCTAAAGCACACGCTGCAGCTTATGTTACAAATGCCTTCCGTATTGCATGGTTTAAAGTACATAAACCAGCAGCATATTACACAGCATTTTATACAATTCGTGCAGATGAATTTGATAGTGATATTATGTGTTATGGAGTAGAAAAAGTAAAAAATAAAATGAAGGAAATTGACTTACAAGGAAATAGTGCTTCAACTAAAGATAAGAATATGTATGCGATTTTAGAGTTAGTATTAGAAATGTATGAAAGAGGAATTACATTCTTGCCAATTGATTTGTATAAGAGTCATGCAACAAAATTTATAATGGAATCAGATACGGAAATAAGACCTCCATTAAATAGTATTCCGGGACTAGGAACTGTAGCTGCAGAAGGAATAGATACTGCGAAAAAAGATGGAAAATTTATGTCGATAGACGATATGAAGATTCGCTCTAAAATTGGTGCTTCTGTTGTTGAAATGTTGCAAAAAGTTGGATGCTTGAAGGGTATGAGTCAAAGTAATCAACTTAGTCTCTTTGGCTAAATTTTAAAATGTTTATTTAATTAAGTGAGATAACTTAGGGGGAAACTATGAAATTAGAAGAAATAATTGATATTAAGTATATAGTTATTTATTTGATTGCGATAAATTTGATTACATTTTTGACAATGTGGCTTGATAAGTGGAAAGCTAAAAGAGGCAAGTGGAGAATACCAGAAAATACTTTGCTAGTATTAGTTTTACTAGGAGGTGGTATAGGTGGTATTGTCGGAATGTATACTTTTAGGCATAAAACTCAGAAAGCAAAATTTGTAATAGGATTTCCTACAATTCTAATATGTGAAATTCTCTTAATAATACTATTATGTACATAAAATAATTAAAAATCTGCATTTTCTAGATTTGAGAAATGCAGATTTTTTGGATTAAATGATAAAGAAATATATGAATGGAATTTAATGTAAAAGCTTAAAAAACTATTTGACAATATATTGTAAATAAATTGTTACCATAAAACAGTAAACAATAAAATATAAAAGTTATCCACAGAAATTAGTGCCTATTTATAGTTATTCACAAGGTTATCCACATTATCCACAATACTGTGGATAAGATTTTTTGTAAACCGAATGTAATAATTATGTAATATACATTGCCTTTTTGTAATATATCTGTAATAAAATTAAATTTCACTTGACATATTCGAACTTATGTTTTATAATTGAATATGTTATTGATGTATAATTATTTGTACGTAGTACAACATATATAGGGGGCTTTTAAATGCAAAATAGCATTATTATTAAGGGAGCAAAAGAACATAATTTAAAAGATATAAATATAGAAATTCCAAGAGATAAATTAGTAGTAATTACAGGACTTTCAGGTTCTGGTAAATCTTCATTAGCATTTGATACCTTGTATGCAGAAGGTCAAAGAAGATATGTAGAAAGTTTATCATCTTATGCTAGACAATTTTTAGGACTAATGGAAAAACCAGATGTTGAATCAATTGAAGGCTTATCACCAGCAATTTCAATAGATCAAAAAACTACATCTAGAAATCCACGTTCAACTGTTGGAACGGTCACAGAAATATATGACTATATTCGTTTATTATATGCACGTATAGGTGTACCATATTGTCCAAACTGTGGTAAGAAAATTGAGAAACAAACTATTGATCAAATTATAGATAGTGTTATGAGTTTAGAAGAAGGTACTAGAATTCAAGTTTTAGCACCTGTTGTTCGTGGAAAAAAAGGCGAATATACAAAACTATTACAAGACTTTCAAAAAGAAGGTTTTGTTCGTGTACGTGTTGATGGAGAAGTTTATGAATTAACAGACGACATAGAAATTGATAGAAAGAAAAAACATAATATAGAGCTAGTAGTTGATAGATTAGTTGTAAAAGAAGAAATCAGGACAAGACTAACAGAATCAGTTGAAACTGCTTTAAAATATGCAAATAATTTAGTTGTAATAGATATTTCAGGTGATAAGGAAATATTATATAGTCAAAACTATGCTTGTCCAGATTGTAATATAAGTATAGAAGAATTAACACCAAGAATGTTTTCCTTTAATAATCCATTTGGGGCTTGTCCAACTTGCACAGGTATTGGTTACTTAATGAAAATGGACGAAGATTTAATTGTACCTGACAAAAACAAAACTTTATATGATGGAATCAAAGCTTTTGGAGCTAGCACAATGAAAAAAGGCGATACAATGGCAAAAATGTATTTTGAAAGTATCGCTAAACATTATGGAGTAGAAATAAAAGATGTGCCTATTAAGAAATTACCAAGATGGTTCTTAGAGAAAATCTTATATGGTACAGGTGACGAAGCAATTGATTTTGAATATACATCTTATACTGGAACAAGAAAGTTTACAAGTCCATTTGAAGGAGTTTTACCAACATTAGATAGAAGGTATAATGAAACAAAATCTCAAGGTATGAGAGATTTTTATGAAATGTATATGAGTGAAAGTGCATGTCAAACTTGTCATGGAGCAAGATTAAAAAAAGAAAGCCTGTCTGTAAAAGTTGGAGATAAAAACATAAATGAATTAACAGACATGTCTATTGATAAAATAAAAGATTTCTTAAATACATTACAATTAAATAACAAAGATAAAATGATTGCAGATCAAATACTAAAAGAATTAAATAAACGTTTACAATTTTTACTTGATGTTGGGTTAGAGTATTTAACATTATCTAGAAGTGCAGGAAGTTTATCAGGTGGTGAAGCGCAACGTATTCGTTTAGCAACTCAAATTGGTTCAGGACTAACAGGAGTACTATATATATTAGATGAACCAAGTATTGGTTTACATCAAAGAGATAATGAAAAGCTATTAGCAACACTTAGAAAATTAAGAGATTTAGGAAATACTGTTTTGGTTGTTGAACATGATGAAGATACTATGTACGCAGCAGATCAAATTATAGATATTGGGCCAGGTGCAGGTGTGCATGGTGGAAAGGTAATTGCACAAGGTACTGCTGAAGAAATCAAATTAGTTCCAGAATCTATTACAGGACAATATTTAAGTGGCAAAAAACAAATTTTAGTACCTAAAAAAAGAAGAAAATCTAATGGAAAGGCAATTGAAGTCAAAGGGGCAACAGAGCATAATTTAAAAAACATAAATGTAAAATTCCCATTAGGACAATTTATTTGTGTTACAGGTGTTTCAGGCTCTGGAAAGAGTACACTTGTTAATGAAATATTGTATAAAACTGTAGCAAAAGAAATATATGGTTCAAATGAGAAACCAGGAAAATGCAAGGAAATAAAAGGGCTAGAGAATATTGATAAAATTATAAATATTGATCAATCACCAATAGGAAGAACTCCACGTTCAAACCCAGCAACATATACAGGAGTGTTTGATGTTATTAGAGACATTTTTGCAGCAACACAAGAGGCTAAAATGAGAGGTTATGATAAAGGAAGATTTAGCTTTAATGTTGCAGGTGGTAGGTGTGAGGCATGTTCTGGAGATGGTGTTTTAAAAATAGAAATGCACTTTTTACCAGATATATATGTACCATGTGAAGTATGTAAAGGAAAAAGGTATAATAGGGAAACACTTGAAGTTAAATATAAAGGTAAAACTATTAGTGATGTTCTTGATATGACTGTAGAAGAAGCGTTGAAGTTTTTTGAAAACATACCTAAAATCAAATCAAAAATTCAAACCTTATATGATGTTGGACTTGGATATATTAAGTTAGGGCAACCTTCAACTACTTTATCAGGTGGAGAAGCACAACGTGTAAAATTAGCAACAGAATTATCTAAAAAGGCAACAGGAAAAACATTATATATTTTAGATGAACCTACAACAGGCCTTCATATAGCAGATGTTCATAAATTGGTTGATATTTTACAGAGACTAGTTGATACAGGAAATAGTATAATTGTAATTGAACACAATTTAGACCTTATAAAAACAGCTGACTACATTATAGACTTAGGACCAGAAGGCGGAGAAAAAGGTGGACAAATAATTGCGGTAGGAACGCCAGAACAAATTACAAGAAATGATCAAAGTTATACAGGAAAATTTTTAAAGAAATATCTAGGATAATGAATGTGAGGAAGCAAAGACAGTATCATAATTCCATGATACTGTCTTTGCCTTTGTTTTAAGAGATGTAAAGCTAAATGGGCATTCATAGAAAAAACATAAAAAATACAAAAGTAAAAAACAAAGCAAAAAGAAAGGGAACAAAGTAAAATTAAAAATAAAATTAAAACTAATTATATATAATAATTTATAAAATGAATACCCACTTAACTTTACATCTCTTATTATTTGGAAGATAAAATTATTTACAATTATTATTTCTCTCGTTATTATTTTTGTTTTGGTTATTGTTACTATTCTTGTTATTGTTTTTATTATTTTTATTTTGTTTTTCTGACATAATTAAGCACCTCCATTTCTTTTTCTTAATAGTATTATTAGAAAAAAATTAAAATTTATTCAAAAAATTTCAAAAAATAAAAAAGGCATAGCAATAAGAAGTGGAATTTTATTGATAATTTAATTGCTTTGTAGTATAATTTTTTAAGAAAAAGAGAGGTGCATTTTTAATAATGAGTAATATAGTAATTGGAATTGAAGGATATGTTGGCGCAGGAAAAAGCGCAATATGCAGAGAACTATTAAATCACATTCCTAATAGTATGATTTTAGAAGGCGGAAATTTATATAGAGCAATTGTATACAGCTTACTTAAATCAGGAATAGAGTTAAGTAATTTGAAACAAAATATGTCTCATGTTGATATTAAATCAATTATGGAAAAGTTAAAAATTACAATTGCAATTGAAGACAGACAAACTGCAATTTATATTGACGGACAAAAAATTGATGAAGAAAAATTACAATCAGCACAATCATCATTAGCAGTTTCAGAAATAGGTACAATTGCTAACAATGACAAGTTATATGAGTTTGGAAGGAAAATAATAGATCAATTTAAAGAAAAATATAATGTTATAGTTTCTGGAAGAGCTTTAATGGAAATTTATCCAAATTTAGATTATCACTTTATGATTACAGCTTCACTAGATGAACGTATAAGAAGAAAAAGCATACAATATAACAACAAAATTGATTTAGAGGAACTAAAACAAAATATCCAGAGAAGAGATGAATTACAAGAAAAAGCAGGTTATTACAAAATATATGACAAGACTATTGTAGTTGATGTTAGTGAGTGTGAAAATGTTCAAGCTTCAGCTAAAAAGGTTTTAAGTTTTATAAAAAAGGAGAATATAGATAATGGATTTTGTGAATAAAAAATTAGATGAATTTGAAAACTATATAAGAGGAAAAAGAGTTGCTATTATTGGTTTAGGAGTTAGTAATATTCCTTTAATAGATTATTTTCACAACTTAGGTGCAAGTGTTGCATTTTTTGATAAAAGACCAGTTGAAAAACTAGACAAAGAAGCAGTTCAAAAAATACATAATTATAATTTTGATTTATACCTAGGAGAGAATAACTTAGAAAATCTAAAAGGATTTTCAGTAATATTTCGTTCTCCAAGTTGTAGACCTGATACACCAGAAATTGTGGATGAGGTAAGAAAAGGAGCTGTTTTAACATCTGAAATAGAGATGTTAATGCAAACTTGCCCAGCTACTATAATTGGAATTACAGGAAGTGATGGAAAAACTACTACTACAAGTTTAATTTATGAAATTATAAAACAAAGTGGAAAGAAATGTTACTTAGGTGGAAATATAGGATTACCATTGTTTACAAAAGTTAGAGAAATGACACCAGAAGATGTAGTAGTATTAGAACTAAGTAGTTTTCAATTGATGGATATGCAAATTAGCCCACACATTGCGGTTATCACTAATATTTCACCAAATCATTTAGATATTCACAAATCTTATGAAGAGTACATAGATGCTAAGAAAAACATATTTAAAAGCCAAAACGAGAATGATATTCTAGTTATTAACTATGATAATGAAATAACAAAAGAATTTAAAAATGAAGCTAATGGAAAGGTTATATATTTTAGTAGAAAAAGTAAATTAGATGATGGAATAATCTATGACGATGAGAAAATTAAGAAATGTAAAGATAAGGTTAGAAGACATATTTTAAATGTAAAAGATATTCATTTAAGAGGAGTTCACAATTACGAAAATGTTTGTGCTGCAATAGCTGCAACAGAAAGCTTAGTAGAGCCAGAAGTACAGGCTAAAGCTATTCAAAACTTTAAAGGAGTAGCACATAGATTAGAGTTTGTAAGAGAAATAGATGGAGTTAAATGGTACAATGATTCTATTGGAACATCACCAACAAGAACTATAGCAGGACTAAACTCTTTTGGTGAAAAAATCGTTCTAATTGCAGGAGGATATGATAAACATTTAGACTATACGCCAATTGCGAAACCAATTGTAGAAAATGTAAGTAAATTAATTTTAATGGGAGCGACTGCTGAAAAGATAGAAAAAGTTGTTAGAGATGAATTAAAAGCACAAGGAAAAGATATGCCAATATATCATTGTAGTTCATTAAATGAAGTAGTTAACAAAGCAAAAAAAATAGCAACACCAGACGAAATTGTACTATTCTCACCAGCAAGTGCAAGTTTTGATTTATTTAAAAACTTTGAAGAAAGAGGCAATTTATTTAAAGAGTTAGTAAATAATTTGTAAAGGAAAACAGTAATGAAAGTTATATTTTTAGATGTTGATGGGGTATTAAATTCAGATGAATATTTTGATAGAATACAGAACTTAGATATAGAAGGAATAGAAAGTGAAATAGATATCAATAAAGTAAAATTGTTAAAAAAAGCAGTTGATACAACAGGGGCAAAAGTTGTACTATCCTCTTCATGGAGATATACAAAAAATGCACTAGCATTAAAGAAATTGTTGGCAGATTACGGAATTCATATTACAGATTCAACACCTGTTGTAGAACATAAAAGAGGATTGGAAATAAGAAAATGGCTAGAAAACAATAACAATGTAGAAAACTTTGTTATACTAGATGACGAGGTTTTTGATTCTTATGATAGTGCTCTTACGGAAAAGTTAGTAAAAATGTCAAAAGAAAAAGAAACAGATATTGGAGAAGGACTACTTCCTGAAAATGTAGAGAAAATTATCGAAAGATTAGGAAGAATAAAGGATGATAAAGTAAAACAAGAAGAATTAGAAAGATAACAAGTAGAGGAGAAAGATTTATGATACACAAAATGAAATTAAATGAAAATCCTTTTGAAAGAATAAAAAATGGAACAAAAACAGTGGAATTTAGATTATATGATGAGAAAAGACAGCAAATAAAAATTGGAGATAAAATAGAATTTTCAAAATTGCCAGATTTACAGGAAAAATTATTAGTTGATGTTATTGAGTTATATAGAGAAGATACATTTAAGAAGTTGTTTCTAAAACTATATAATGATGAAAGTGAAGCAACTGAAAAAGCTAATGGCATGTATGAAATTTATTCACCAGATAAAGAAAAACAATATGGTGTTTTAGGAATTAAAATAAAATTATTGTAACAAATACAATATAGGATACATATAATACATTAAATTTAAAATGGGAGGTATTGTATGTATTACCAAAATTATGAGGATTATATGCGACAAGTATTAGGATATCCAATAAATGATCCTAATATTTATGAGACATATGATTATAGAAATGAAAATACATATTCATCAAATCAAGTACAGAATAATTTAACAGAAGCCGAAATGAAAGCTTTATATCCAGACAGCTATAATATAATATATCCATTGGTGTGCAAAGCATGTGAAGCAAATAATGAACCTATTTCAAAATCAGTAGTAGATAGAATGACAGATGATGTATACAAACTTGTTGAAAGAAATGAAACAGTTGTAAATATAAAAATAGAAGCTCAAAATAGAGAAAACAGTCATGTAAGTGCAAGACAAGAAATGAAAAGAGAACTTACACCTAAAAGAACGCCAATAAAAACTGAAACTAGAGAAACAAGACAACCAAATAATCCATTGTTAAGAGATTTAATTAAAATTCTAATTTTGCAAAGATTGTTTGGAGGAGGTGCAATTACACCTCCAAGACCGATGCCTCCACGTCCACCATTTCCACCAGTGGGACCAGGTAGGCCACCATTTTCTGGAGGAAGACCACCTTATGGACCGGGAATGAATAGAATGGATATAGATTATTCTGAATATTTATAAATTTCAAAATTTTAACAATTTTTGAAATTTTAAAGATGTGCAAAATGTTGCATATCTTTTTTATTTTGGTCAAAAATAATATTGATAATTTGAAATTATCAAATAAATTTGAATGGAGAGTATGTTATGAAAGTTAAAGATTGTATGTGTAATGAAATAGAATATGCTACACCATCTAACACAGTTCACGACTGTGCTACAATGATGAGCAACAAACATGTTGGTTGTATTCCAGTATGTAATAATTCACAAAATGTTGTTGGACTTGTAACTGATCGTGACATTATTTTAAGATGTATTGCTTGTAATAAAGATCCAAATACTACACCAATTAGTGAAATTATGACTTGTGAAGTATGTTGCTGTGATGCTAATGCAGATGTAAAGGAAGCAGAAAATTTAATGTCTAAAAATCAAGTGAAAAGAATACCTATAATAGAGGACAACAAACTTATTGGCATGTTGACATTGGGAGATTTAGCTGCAAACAGTAAAATTAACGAAACAAATTTAGGAAATACTTTAGGTTGCATTTGTGGATGTGACAAGAAAAATGCACAATAGTATTTAAATAAGTTATTATATATGATATAATTCGGTCATATTAAAAAGAAAGGGAACAATTACATATGATTATAGATATGAATTATTGGGGAAAAGTACTAAAAAACCTACTAATATTGGCACTATCTATTCTTGGCTTTTATCTAGGATTTAAACTTGTAATTTTTTATATGCCATTTTTAGTAGCATTCATTATTTCACTATTATTAGAACCATGCATTAGATTTATAATGAGAAAAACCAAACTGAGACGAAAAACGAGTTCTATTATAATATTCATAATTGCAATAATTATAATAGCGGGACTTTTAGTGTGGGCATCAATAACATTAGTAACAGAAGCATCTAATTTACTTACAAATTTAAACGAATATTTTGAAAAAGGATATCAACTAGTACAGAATCTAATAGCTTCAGTTGATTTTGAAAGTTTAAAAATACCAGACAACATAATGTCAACCATTCAACAGTCTTCACTTGATTTTTTAGGAAACTTAACAAACTGGGCTAAATCAGCATTGACAAATGCAATTAACTTTTTAACATCTATACCAACAATAGGAGTATATACAGTTGTTACATTATTAGCATTATATTTTATTTGTGTAGATAAAGTATACATGATAGACCAATTAGAACATCATATGCCAGAAACTTGGGTTAAAAAAATAGGAATTCATATAAAAGAACTTACTAAATCATTAGGAGGATATTTAAAAGCAGAAGTTACTTTAGTATTTATATCATTTGTTATTTGCTTAATAGGATTATATATATTTCATTTTGCAGGCTTGAATGTTCAATACCCACTGTTAATGGCCTTAATTATAGGATTTGTAGATTTATTACCTATATTTGGTTCTGGAACATTTATGATACCATGGGCTGTAATATCAGCATGTTCAGGAGATTTTACATTAGCAATATGGATTATAGTTTTATGGATTATAATGTCTGTAGTAAGACAATTTATAGAACCTAGAATGGTGAGTGGAAAAATAGGGATACATCCAATATTTACCTTAATTGCAATGTATACAGGATTTAAATTCATAGGAGTTATTGGTATGTTTATAGGACCAATAATACTAATAATATTAAAAAATATATTCTCAACATTTATTGATAAAGGAGTATTCAAATCAATATTTGAAAGATAACTAATATTGAAAATGCCTAAAAAGCTAGACCTTCGAGGTCTAGCTTTTTGAATCTATGTCTAAAATATTGCAGATGTTGGAACAAATGCAGCATCAGGTGGATACACGTATTCGTCAGAAGGTTTATCAATTTTTTGTATTTTTGTAATTTTTAATATTGGCATGTCTCCGTGATAATCGCCTTTTATAATTTTGCCTTCAATTTGAATCCAAGTTTTATCAGCATATTGTTTTATATCGTCACATTCACACAAAAAACCTACAATAACTGTTTGCAAATCAGAAGAGATAACCATATCTCTAGCTAGAACAAATTGATTTTCTTTAAAGTCTACCATTCTATGTATGTATCCGGAAAAGCTCACTCTCATACCAACGTAATCGTCTATATTATCATGCACAGTTTTTAGTACATTGGTATAATTGCTAACTGTGAGTTCTTGAACTTTCACAGAATTTGTATCATCATTCGTTTTGAAAAAATTATTTCCTAAAATACGGTAAACAACAATAGCAGTTATTATAATAATAATTCCTAGTAGAATTCCTAAAAATATTTTACCTAATTTATTTCCGTCAATTTTTAAGTTATAAATAAACATACACATCACACCTTTGATACAATATATTAAATTCATTGGAAAATTATGTTAGAAATATTGCGATTTATATGGAAAATAAAAGAGATAGTAAGATGGGATTACTATCTCTTTTCTGTGATATATGAACACGCCGATGTTTATTATGTCTATAACTATATTATTATTTTAATTTAACACTTAAAAATCAATGTTAATTATTTGAAGAAAATATTATAATAAATTAAAAATGTTACAGAAATATTAAGTTTATATTACGTTTTTGTAACAGTTGATATATTTATTGAAAAAAGATAGATTTTATGAAATAATTACTATAAATATATTTTTTGGAGGTTGTAATATGGCTTTAACTGTATATAAACAAATAGCAAAAGATGCGTTAATGAGTTGGAATGGTTTATCAGAAGAAGAAGCAACAAAAGTAGTTCAAGAAAGTTCAAATGAAGAACTAGAATCACAAGTATATGCACAGGGCTCAATAGACGCTGCAATAAAAGGGTTTCAAAAATATTCTCAAGAATATCTAAAAAACAAAAATGGTTATGAGCAACCAATAAGTGAACAAGATATGGAAACATTTAAAGAAATAATCATGACAGGCGATTACAGAAATGGGTCTACTAATGATTTCTTTGAAACAGTAAAAAAACAAATGGGGTTAGGAAGAGAAAATACTGATGAAAAACAGATTGCAGAAGACACAAGAGACATGGTAATATCAGTACTATCTACTATACATGATGGATGGGTTCATGACAATCAAAAAAAGTTCTTTGCAAGAGATAAAAAATATCAACATATGCCAATAGAGTTAATTGGTTGGAAAGAAGCAAAAAGCGACTTACTATTTTTAAAACCTATTTTAGAAGCAATGGATTTGTCAGCTTATATTTCAGAAGAAGACTTAGAAAAAGCATATAATCAAAGGGTTCAAGCTTTTTTAGAGGAGAAGGGTATTACAGACATTGATAAACTAAGTGAGCAGATTTCAAGAGGAGCAGAGTTTTATCCTGCTTTAGAAGGACAAGACGATATTACACAAGCATTACAAGATACCGAGTTTGTGAAACAACAAGTAGTTAGTGGAATTAAAGATAAAGGAATTGGAACAAATGAACAATTTGCACAGCAATTGTTTAGTGAAAAAGCCAACAATGGAAAAAGTGTACAAGATTTAGGAAGAGAGACTATAGATATTCAGGAAGAAACATCTTATATAGATAAAACACAGGAAGACCTTGAAAGAGAGCAAAAAACAATTGAAGATAAGGATAAAAATACACAAGAATTGTAACAAAGGAGAAAAATGGAAAATATAGAATATGCAAATGCATATAGTGAAGTTCTTGAAATATTGAAGAATATTTCGAAAGAAGATTATGAAAAAGTACCAAGTGAAAAAATTGATTTATTTGAAAAAAATGCTAATAAAAATTATAACTTTCAGTATGATACCAATCTCACGTTAGATGAGCAAAATGTTTCTAAAAGAACTAAAGCCATTATTGCCATTTTGTTTAGAGACTATTGGGCTACACCTGAACAAAGAGAAAAAATACTAGCAAAACAAAACTATGATAGAATACAGATTGAAAAGAATAAGCAAAAACAATATAACGTAGACAATATATTTAAAAATAAAGAGAAAAAAGCAGAAACAGTAGAAAATTCTGTTTCTATGGTAGAATATAAAGAGCCAATTTTTGCAAGAATAAAAAAATGGTTTAAACAGACTTTTAAAAAATATTGAAAGATCAAGTTAAAAATGATAAAATATAAATACTATGGTAATACTATATTTATTATTTGAGAGGGAGAATGACATATGACAATAGCATTAATAGGAATATTCATAGCTTTAATAATCTTATTCGGAAAGTTATTCATAATTGGAATACGGATAATATTGCCACCCAAAATAGATTTCTACTTCTTTATGGCGGCAATATTATCTATTAGTAGTCTTTGGGGTATCATATCACTGACGTTAATGCTGATTAGATTATTAAAAATTCTTTTGTAAAAAACATTCTCTTAAAAGGAAAGTTGTTAGTTCTAATAGAATTAATAACTTTTCCTTTTTTTCTTGCGATTTTTCTATAAAAGTGATATTATATCATAGATGTAAGATTTTACAAAAAGAAAGGAAGAAAGACATGGGATTATTTAAAACATACAGTGAGAAAGAGGTAAAAAGAGTAAGACCAATAGTAGAGAAAATAAATAGTTTAGAGCCTGAAATTCAAAAATTATCAGATGAAGAACTAAGAAATAAAACGGCAGAATTTAAAGATAGGTTAGCAAAAGGGGAAACACTTGACGATATCCTTCCAGAAGCATTTGCAGTTGTAAGGGAAGCTTCAAAAAGAGTTTTAGGAATGCGTCATTTTGATGTGCAACTTATTGGTGGTATTATATTACACCAAGGAAGAATTGCAGAGATGAAGACCGGTGAAGGAAAGACACTTGTTGCAACACTACCAGTATACTTAAATGCTTTAACTGGAAAAGGAGTTCATGTTGTTACTGTTAACGATTACTTAGCCAAAAGAGATAGTGAATGGATGGGCAAAGTATATAAATTTTTAGGATTAACAGTTGGATTAGTTATTAGTGGAATGGATCCAAGTGCTAAGAAGGCTGCATATGCTGCTGACGTAACATATGGAACTAATAATGAATTTGGATTTGATTACTTAAGAGACAACATGGTTATATACAAAGACCAATTAGTACAAAGAGAATTAAACTATGCAATTGTCGACGAGATTGATAGTATTTTAATTGATGAAGCTCGTACACCTTTAATTATATCAGGACGTGGAGCACAGTCTTCAGATTTATATAAAAAGGCTGATAGCTTTGTAGCTAGATTAACTCCAAAAGTTATAGTTGAAGAAGACATAAAAGATGAAGAACAAGCTGAAGATAATGAAAACTATGATTACATAGTTGACTTAAAAGCAAAATCAGCTTCATTAACACAAAAAGGTATTCAAAAAGCTGAAAGAGAATTTAATTTAGAGAATTTTAATGATATTGAAAACTCAGAATTAGTGCATAATATTAACCAAGCACTTCGTGCACATGGAATTATGAAAAAAGATATTGACTACATTGTAAAAGACGGCGAAGTTCTTATTGTAGACGAATTTACAGGAAGAATTATGTATGGAAGAAGATACAATAATGGTCTTCACCAAGCTATTGAAGCAAAAGAGCATGTTAAAATAGCTGACGAATCAAAAACTTTAGCAACAATTACATTCCAAAACTATTTTAGAATGTATGATAAACTTTCAGGTATGACTGGTACAGCAATGACAGAAGAGGCAGAATTCCAAGAGATATACAAATTAGATGTTATTGAAATACCTACAAATAAACCAATGGTACGTGATGACCATCATGACATTATCTATAAAAATGAAAATGCAAAATACAGAGCAGTTATTGCTGATATTAAAGAAAGCTTTGCAAAAGGTCAACCAGTGCTAGTTGGTACAGTTTCTATTGAAAAATCTGAAAAATTAAGCAGTATGCTAAAAAAAGAAGGAATCAAACATCAAGTATTAAATGCTAAATTCCATGAAAAAGAAGCTGAAATTATTGCACAAGCTGGTAAGTTTGGAACAGTTACAATTGCTACAAACATGGCTGGTCGTGGTACTGATATTATGCTTGGAGGTAATAGTGAATATTTAGCAAAACAAGAAATGAGAAAATTTGGATATTCAGAGGATCAAATTGAACAAGCAACAGCATTTAACGAGACTGATGATCAAGAAGTCTTAGCTTCTAGAAATAAATTTAAAGAACTTAAAGCTAAATATGATAATGAAATTAAAGACGAAAAAGAAAAAGTAATATCAGCAGGTGGATTAAAAATAATAGGTACAGAACGCCATGAATCAAGAAGAATTGATAATCAGCTTCGTGGACGTAGTGGACGTCAAGGTGATCCAGGAGAATCAAGATTTTATATCAGCTTGGATGATGACCTAATGAAAATATTTGGTGGAGATATGATTACTAGAGTTTATGATACTTTAGGAGCTGACGAAGATATGCCAATTGAGTCAAAAATCATTTCTAATGCAGTAGAAAATGCTCAAAAGAAAGTTGAAGGAAGAAACTTTAGTATTCGTAAGAATGTCCTTTCTTATGACGATGTCATGAATGTTCAAAGAGGAATTATTTATGACGAGAGAAGAAAAGTACTAGATGGAGAAGACTTAAAAGAACATATTACTAAAATGATGAACTCTTTAGCAGAAGATACTGTAAATGAGTATTTATCTAATGCTGATAACATAAATGTAGAAGGCTTTGAACAAGAAATAAAGGAAATCTATGGAATATCTGATTTAGATAGTCTTCATAAAGATAAAATTAAAGCACATGATGTTGCTGAAGAATTAAAAGACAAAATTCATACTGCATATGAGGAAAAAGAAAAAGAAATTGGTGAACAACAACTAAGAGAATTAGAAAGAGTTGTAATGTTAAAAATAGTTGACGATAGATGGATGGACCATATTGATGCAATGGATGAACTAAAAGACGGAATTGGTTTACAAGCCTATGGTCAAAAAGACCCTGTTGTTCAATACAGAATTGAAGGATTTGATATGTTTGAACAAATGAACTTAGATATTCAAACTGATGTTGTAAAATTCCTAATGAATGCAAGAAAAAGAGAAGGCAATGTTCAAAGAACTTCTTCAATAAAAATCACAGGAGAAGGACTAGACAATACAGTATCAAATGAATTAGGAGGAAAAGCTCCTAGAACATCAGGCTCAAATGAACCAATAGTAAACAACGAGCCAAAAGTTGGAAGAAATGACCCTTGTCCTTGTGGAAGTGGAAAAAAGTACAAAAACTGTTGTGGTAAATAACCTCACAAAGCCTTATAAATTAGGAAGTTGTAATAGATGAAAATAATAGAATATGAAGAGAAATATCTTGAAGACGTTAGAGATTTATTAACAGAACTTGAAGAATATATTGTATCCATTGATAAAGATGAATTAGATCAAGTTCATCCTGAATATCATGAGAAGATGGCATTAGTTGATTTGGATGAAATAAATAATAATGATGGTATATGCTATTTAGCAATTGAAAATAATAAAGCAATCGGACTTATTATGGGTACGATTCCTACATATGACGAATATGATTATTTAGATTATAAATGTCCTAAAAAAGGAATAATTACCGAATTAATAGTTACATCTAAAATAAGAAGTAAAGGTGTTGGACAAGCTTTAATGGATAAGATGGAAGAATATTTTAAGTTTAATAATTGTGAATATGTTTTGGTTGATGTTTTTGCTTATAATGAAAATGCTATTAATTTTTATAATAAAAAAGGATATCATCCTAGAATGTATACCGATATCAAAAAGCTGTAATAAAAAATAAATTTTTTTAGATAAGTTATTAGATAAGTTGTTGAATAAAAACTTGCAATATTTCAATAAAAAAATATAGATTTAAAATAAAAAACACCAATTAAAAAGGAAAAAATTACAAGGTTGTTTTAATATCTTACCATGTGGAAGTGGCAAAAAGTACAAAAACTGCTGTGGAAAATAGCATAAAATAAAGACTGTTGATAGTACACTGTTCAACAGTCTATTTTAAAAATATATGATATAATTTAGTTTGTTGCGACTAAAGGGAGGAAAAGATATGAGAGAGATACAAATAAATAGAGTATATAAGCATTTTAAAGGAGATTATTATTTAGTAGTTGATGTTGCAAATGATTCTGAAACAAAAGAAAAATATGTTGTATATAGAAGACTATATGGAGATGGAAGCCTTTGGATAAGACCACTTGATATGTTTTTAAGTGAAGTTGATCATAATAAATATCCAAATGTAAAACAAAAATATAGGTTTGAATTACAAGAAATTGAGAGCGTTGCTAAATAGAAAGGAAAAATTCAGAAATGAGAGAAATTAAATTAAAAATAGAAGGAATGCATTGTGCAGGATGTTCTAATAGATTAGAAAAAATATTAAATAATGTAGACGGAGTAGAAAGTGCTAAAGTAAGCTTAGAAGAAAAATCGGCAGATATAAAATATAATGAGGAAGAGGTAGAATTAAATAAAATTCTTCAAGAAATAGAAGATGCAGGTTTTAAAGGAGAATAATACATGAAAAAAGTATTATTAAAAATAGATGGAATGACTTGCAGTGCTTGTTCATCAGGCCTAGAAAAGTATTTAAACAAACAAGATGGAATAAAACAAGCAAATGTAAATTTAGTTATGAATAATGCAAATATTGAATATGATGAACAAAAATTAACACTAGAGCAAGTTGAAAAATTTATAGAAAAAGCAGGATTTACAAGTTTAGGAATTGACACATTTGAAAAAGAGAGTAAGAAAAAAGGTACTGAGAAATATAAACTAATTGCAATAACAATAATATCATTAGTAATATTATATATATCAATGGCACACATGGTAGGTTTACCATCTATTCCATTTTTAAATATAATGTATCATCCTGTAAATTATGCAATTGCGTTATTAATATTAACTATAGTTGTTATAACTTTAGGAAAAGATATTTTGAAAAATGGATATAAAAATTTAATACACAAAACACCTAATATGGACACTTTAGTAATGATTGGAGTATTAGCAAGTTTCATATATAGTATATACGGCACAATTCAAATATTAAAAGGAAATGCTCAGTACGTAGAAAATTTATATTATGAGTCAGCTGCAATTGTTATATTTTTTATTGAAATAGGCAGATATATCGAAAACAAAAATAAAGATAAAACAAAAGAGGCACTAAAACAGCTTATGACAATAACTCCTAATAATGCAACAATTTTAAAAGATGGACAAGAAGTAAAGGTTACATTAGATGAAATTAAAAAAGGTGATATTGTTATTTGCAAACCAGGTGAAAAAATAGCAGTTGATGGAGAGGTCGTTCAAGGAACTACACATATAAACGAATCATTTATAACAGGGGAGAGTGTACCTGTAAAAAGAGAAGTAGGCTCTAAAGTAATTGCAGGAAGTATAAATTATGAAGGAACTATTCAATATAGAGCAGAGAAAATAGGCAAAGAATCAACTGTTTCAGAAATAGTAAAACTAGTAGCACAAGCAACAAGTACAAAAGCTCCAATAGCTAAAATAGCAGATAAAATAAGTGGATATTTTGTACCAACTGTTTTAGTAATTGCTATAATTATATTTGGTATATGGTTAATAATTTCTAAAGATTTTTCTGTTGCAATAAATATATTTGTAAGCATATTAGTTGTGGCATGTCCTTGTAGTCTTGGCTTAGCAACTCCACTTGCAATTGTTATTGCATCTGGAAATGCAAGTAGAAAAGGAATATTAGTAAAATCAAGTGAGACATTAGAAAATGCACATAAAGTAAAGACTATTTGCTTTGATAAAACAGGAACATTGACAAAAGGAACTTTAACAGTTTCTAAGATGTATAACTATAGTAATGAAGATGAAAAAGAATTATTAAAAGATATAGCAAGTCTAGAAAATAAATCAGAACATCCAATAGCAAGAGCACTTGTAAATAAAGCACAAGAGGATAATATTAGTTTAATAGATGTAAAAGATTTTAAAGCTATTCCCGGATTTGGAATAGAGGGAAAAACATCTGATGAAAAACATTATTTAATTGGTAATAAAAAACTAATGTTAGAAAATAATGTTGAACTAGCAAATAGCGAAGATGAGCAAAAACTAATAAGTGATGGAAATAGTATTTTATTTGTAAGCTTAAATAAAAAGTTAGTAGCCTTGTTAGGTGTAAGTGATGTTATAAAAGAGAATGTTCCAAAAGTAATAACAGAATTAAAGAGCAAAAACATTGATGTTGTAATGCTAACAGGTGACAATGAAAAAACAGCAAACGTAATTGCTAATCAAATAGGAATAACAAATGTTGTTGCAAATGTTACTCCAAAAGAAAAGGCAGAAACTATGAACAAACTAAAGGAAAAAGGATTAGTAATGATGTGTGGAGATGGAATAAATGATAGTGTTAGTTTAGTAACTGCTAATATTGGAGTTTCTGTATCAAGTGGTACAGATATTGCAAGAGATTCAGCTCAAGTTATTATTATGAATGACAACTTAGAGAGAATAAATGATTTATTAGATATTAGTAGTAAAACTGTAAGAAATATAAAGCAAAATCTATTTTGGGCTTTTTTCTACAATGTATGTATGATTCCAATTGCAGCAGGAATTTTACAACCATTAGGAATCACTCTAAATCCAATGATTGCAGCGTTTAGCATGACAATTAGTAGCTTAACAGTAGTACTAAATGCATTAAGATTAAGAAGGAAGTAGTAAATTATGAACTATTTAGATACAGTAAATAAAAGAACTTTAGAATACTTTAAAGTATTAGAACCGGATTTTCCAGAATGGTTATGGGAATATATAAATACAGAGGCTTTATTTAAACAAAACTATATAAGTGTTACTTGCGGGACAATTTATAGTGATTTATTTGAAAGCAGTTATTTTTATTCAAGTTTAGATCATTCGATTGGTGTAGCTTTAATAGTTTGGCATTTTACACATGATAAAAAACAAACTCTAGCTGGACTTTTTCATGATATTGCAACACCAGTATTTAAACATTGCATAGATTTTTTAAATGGTGATTATATGACTCAAGAGTCAACAGAAGACTTAACTACAGAGATAATATCAAATTCCTCTGAAATAATGAGCTTATTGAAAAGAGATAATATTAAATTAGAAGAAGTAAATGATTATCATAAATATCCTATAGCAGACAATGATACGCCAATGCTTTCTGCTGACAGATTAGAATATACTTTATCAAATGCATTATTCCACTATAATAAATTAAACTTGCAAGAAATTGAAGAAATATATAATGATATAATAATTCAATCAAATGAAAATAATGTGTCAGAATTAGGCTTTAAAACTTTAGATATTGCAATGAGATTTGTTAGAGCAATGTCTAAGCTGGCTATAATTTATTTTGAAGAAAGAACAAGATACTCAATGCAATTTTTAGCAGATATAGTTAAAAAACTAAATGAAGAAAAGTTAATAACAATAGATGATTTATATAGCAAAAAGGAAAGTGATATAATTAAGATTATTGAAAGCTCTAAATATTCAAAAGTATATGATATATGGAAAACTGCTAAAATGGTTAATATATCACAACAGCAACCTGAAAATGTATATTTTGTTCACCATGGAGCCAAAAAAAGATATATTAACCCTTTAGTTAATGGAAAAAGAATAACATTGATTGAAAAGGAAGCAAAAGAGCTTATAGATAAAGTGTTAAATTATGATATGTCAGCATATATTTGGCTGGATTTTGATTTTTGAAAAGGATGTGAGAAGATGTTAGATTTAGAAGAAAACTCTAAAAAATTACAAGAACTAAAAAAACGTTTAGAACAGATAGGTGATTCACTTTGATGTAGAAAACAAAGAAAAAGAGTTAAAAGAGTTAGAAAGTAAAACAACTGAAAACGATTTTTGGAATGATACAGATAATAGCTCAAAAGTTTTAAAACAAATTAATAGCTTAAAATCAAAAGTAGAAGGATTTAAAAAATTAAATAATGAACTTAATAATTTACTTGAAATGAGTGAGCTTTTACAAGTTGAGGAAGACGAAGAATTAGCTAAAGAGTTGTTGAAGTCTACATATACATTAGAAAAAGACATAGAAAAATTGGAAATAACTACTTTATTATCTGGAAAGTATGATAACAATAATGCAATACTAACTATTCATCCAGGTGCAGGAGGAACAGAGGCTCAAGATTGGGCTGAAATGTTATATAGAATGTATACAAGATGGGCGAATGCTAATGGTTATGAAGTAAAAGAACTTGATTATCTTGAAGGTGATGAAGCAGGTCTAAAAAGTGTTACATTTTCTGTTAATGGTGATTATGCCTATGGATACTTAAAAGGTGAAATGGGAGTACATAGATTAGTTAGAATTTCACCATTTGATGCAGGCGGAAGAAGACACACATCTTTTGCTTCTGTTGAGGTTTTACCAGAAATAACAGATGATATTGAATTAGATATCAACCCTGACGATATAAAAATGGATGTTTATAGGGCGTCTGGTGCAGGTGGTCAACATATAAATAAGACATCATCTGCAGTAAGACTAACACATATTCCAACAGGTATTATTGTAGCATGTCAAACTGAACGTTCACAATTTCAAAACAGAGATACTGCAATGAAAATGCTAAAATCTAAACTATTAAATTTAAAAGAAAAGGAACAAAAAGATACAATTGACGAATTAAAAGGCATACAAATGGATATTGCATGGGGAAGCCAAATTCGTTCTTATGTATTTTGTCCATATACTTTAGTAAAAGACCATAGAACTAATTATGAGGTTGGAAATGTTCAGGCTGTAATGGATGGAGATTTAAACGGATTTATTGATAGTTATTTAAAATTCAATTTAGAAAAGTAACAAAAAAGTTTAATAAACATATTATATACAAGTCAAGTTTAAAATTAAATTGGCTTGTATTTTTTGTATAAGGATTAGTGGTTCTTATGAAAGTAATTAAATTTGGAGGAAGCTCAATTGCTGATACTAATAAGCTAAAACTAGCTGCACAAAAGACTATTTCATTTTTAGAAAATGGGGAAAAGGTAGTTGCTATTTTATCAGCGCAAGGTAAAACAACAGATAATTTAATAAAAGAAGCAAAAGAATTGACAGATAAGCCAAATAAAAGAGAGCTAGATGTTCTAATGTCTGTTGGAGAGCAAATGGCGTGCAGCAAGTTTGCAATATTGTTACATAGCTTAGGCTATAAAGCTGTTTCATTAACAGGATGGCAAGCTGGAATAGTAACAGACTCAAACTACACAGAAGCTAAAATTCAAGACATATACCCTAAAATGATTTGGAATGAACTAGAGAATAATGATGTTGTGGTTGTAACAGGCTTTCAAGGAATAAATGAAAATAACAATATAACAACATTAGGAAGAAATGGCTCAGACACGACAGCTATAGCAATTGCAGCTGCTTTAGAAGAGGAAGAATGCTATATTTTTACAGATACAAATGGTGTTTATGATAAAGATCCATATAAGTATAAAAATGCAAAAAAGTTAGATTACATTTCTTATGAAGATATGGAAGGAATGGCTAAAAATGGAGCTAAAGTCTTACATGATAGGTGTGTAGTATTAGCTAAAAAATATGGTGTAAAAATAATAGTTAAAAATACATTTAATGATGAAATAGGAACAATTGTAGGAAAGTAATAAATACTTTCCTTTAATTTTGTTCTAAATGAGACAAGACCTGAATATATATAAATAGACTTGTTTTTAAGGAGTGATGGATATGCCATTAGAAGAAAGAAAATCAATGTCAAGTATGACAAATGTTATTCAAAATATTGTTTTAGAAAATAGAGAGAAATTAAATATTACAGGAGTATTAGATGTACTTAGTTTTGATGACCAGATAGTTATTTTAGAAACTGAGTTAGGTTTGCTTACAGTAAAAGGAGAAAATTTAAGGATAAATAAATTAAGCTTAGATACATCAGAAGTGACAATAGATGGCACAATATATCAACTTGCATATAGTGAAAAAGATAGTATGGAGAAGGGTGGAGGTTTTCTAGGGAAAATCTTTAAATAGGCTGAGAAGGGAATGAGTTTAAAATGGAGCAACTACTTTGTTTAATTGCTTTCACAGTTACAGGAATAGTTATAGGTGTTTTATTTGATGTTTTTAGAATATTACGTAGAAGTTTTAAAACAGCTGATTGGCTAACAACTTTACAAGATATTTTGTTCTGGATATTAGCAGGTTTTATTACACTATTTTCTATATTTAAATTTAATAATGGGGAAATTAGAAGTTATATATTTATTGGAATTGCATTAGGAGTATTGATTTACATGCTTACTCTTAGTAAATATATAGTAAAATATTCAGTTATTATAATAAAATTTATTAAAAAGATAATATCCTATCCGGTAAACTTAATTTTTAAAATATTTAATTTTTTACTTATTAAACCTATAAAATTTTTAGCACAAAGATTATCTACATTTTTCAAAAAAATATTTCAAAATACGACAAAAATTATGAAGAAAAAAGAAAAAAATAAAATTAAATTGCAAGAAAAAGAAGGAATTTTATGAAATTTGTAGAAAAAATAATTATAGTGTGTTATAATATTACAAGAAATTAATTAAGGAATGAAAGTACAGATGAAAAACAAGAAAATAAATTTTAAAAGAATTATAATTATTGCTATATTAATTTATGTTGTTTATACATTTTTTGTTCAACAAAAAGAGTTAAATGCATATAAAGCAGATAGCAAAAGATATACAGAACAAATTGCTGCAGAAGAAGAAAAAAAGGAGCAATTACTTGAAACAAAGGCAAATATAAATTCAAAAGAATATATTGAAGAAGTAGCTAGAGAAAAACTAGATATGTATTTGCCAAATGAAAAGGTATACATAGATATCAGCAAATAATTTATATACTAATAAATGCACTTATATAATGAGAAAGTTCATTCTTTCTCATTATCATATACAATCTATATTTATTCAATTATTTTAATTCTAACTTTAAAATCCAAAGAAATTAGTCAAATAAAATCAAAAACAAGGACAAGCTTTATTTTGTCTGTTTATATAAATTTAATAATGGGGGAAATTATATGGATTTAGAAAATTATACATTAGTAGAATTGCGTCAACTTGCAAAAGAAAAGGGGATAAAAAACACTTCAAAGCTAAAAAAAGAGGAAATTATAGAAAAATTATTGAAATTGGAAAATGAATCAATTGAAGCAAAAGAAATTGAATATGATGGGAGCTACGTTGCAACAGATGTAACTACAAGCAGTCTTGCTGAACCTTCAAATGGATCATACAAATTAACAAATGCAGATGACCAAATTGTTGAAGGAATATTAGAAGTATTACCTGATGGATATGGATTTTTAAGAGGAGAAAATTATTTATCAACTCCAAAAGATGTATATATATCACCTATACAAATCAGAAGATTCAGGTTGGATAAAGGTGATAAAGTAAAAGGAATTGCAAGATTACCAAAAGAAGGAGAAAAATTTCCAGCACTAATTTATGTTGGTGAAGTTAATGGAGAATCTCCAGAAAAAGCATATAGAAGACAAAAATTTGATGATTTGACTCCTATTTATCCAGACGAAAGAATTAGATTGGAAACAGTTCCAAATGAATATGCAATGAGAATTATTGACTTAATGTCACCAATTGGAAAAGGCCAAAGAGGAATGATAGTTGCCCCACCTAAAGTTGGAAAAACTACATTATTAAAGAAAATTGCAAACAGTATTACAACAAATAATCCAGAAATAGAATTAATTGTTCTTTTAATAGATGAACGTCCAGAAGAAGTTACAGACATGAGACGTAGCATTAAAGGAGATGTTATATATTCTACTTTTGATGAATTACCTGAACATCATGTTAAGGTAGCAGAAATGGTACTGGAAAGAGCCAAGAGACTAACAGAGCAAAAGAAAGATGTAGTTATATTATTAGATAGTATTACTCGTTTAGCAAGAGCATATAACTTATCTATCCCATCTTCAGGAAGAACATTATCTGGTGGTTTAGATCCAAGTGCATTACATAAACCTAAAAAATTCTTCGGAGCAGCTAGAAATATAGAAAATGGGGGAAGCTTAACCATTCTTGCTACAGCTTTAATAGAAACAGGCAGTAGAATGGATGATGTTATATTTGAGGAATTTAAAGGCACTGGTAATATGGAAGTTCACTTAGATAGAAAATTATCAGAAAAGAGAATTTTCCCAGCAATTGATATAAACAAATCTGGAACAAGAAGAGAAGAACTATTATTAACTCCAAAAGAATTAGAAACAGTATTTGCATTAAGAAAAGCAATGTCAACAATGTCTGTTGCAGATGTTACTGAAGAATTAATTACACAAATGGTTTCAACAAAAAATAACAATGAATTTTTAGATAAAATGTCATACTTCTTGAAAAATGCAAAATAATAAACGAAATAATAAAGGAAGAATAAAATATGGTAATTTCACTTTCAGGAGAAAAGAAAGATAAAAGAAATGGACATTTAGTAAATGAAGATATATTTTATACGGATGAAAATATCACCATACTTATGGATGGAGCGACAGGTTTAGGAGATAATGAATTAGATGTATATAAAACTTCTGCTGAATGGTATGTAGCTGAATTACTTCAATATTTAAAGTCTAAATTGGTAAATCAAGAAAATATAGAATTAGAAGAGACGGTTAAATCTGCTATAGAGTATATGAAAGAAAGAATCGAAGCAAAAGAAGAAGAACTAGGAATAAGGTTGAAACCTTATGAAGTACCATCTTCAAGCTTGGTTATTTCAAGGAAAAGGGGAGAGTTTTTAGAATTTTTCTCTTTAGGTGATTCAATTATCTTAATCAAACGTAAAAGTAATGATACTGTTGAAGAAATAAGAGATTGTAATTTACATAAATTAGATAACAATGTATGGAAATTAATGAAAGATATATCAATTGTTGAAGATATCACAATAAAAGAAGCAAGAAATAAACCAGAAGTAATAGAACTGTTAAGAGAGAATAGACAATTAAAAAACAAAGTTGGTGGATATTATATAGCGAGTAATGATTCTTCAGTAGTTTCATATGCATATCAAAGAAAATACAAATTAAATGAACTTGAAAAAGTTTTTGTATGTACAGATGGATTTGATATAGATGTACTTGGTATGACAAAAGAAAAATTTATGCATAATATTTCAGATAATAATATTGAATATTATGCAAAAGAAATAAAAAGAAAATTGTTAGAAGATAAAAATTGGGAAAAATATCAAAATAGATTTAAAGATTGTGACGATATTACAGCAATTAAGGTTTTATAATTTAATATAACATACAATTAAAGAGTAGTTTTAAAGCTACTCTTTATTAGAAAAACCTAAACAAAAATACAAATAAGGATTTAATAAATTGAATAATGATTGAAAAGAGGGTAGTGTTAAGAAATACTACTTTAAATTATATTGCACCAATTGCACAAAATCAAAGTTTTGTGCAATTGGGTGGAGAGAAATTTGCCTATATACCTTATATAGCTCCTCTCCTACTACTTTTAGCTATTATTTGGCTTATATAATATATATGCCTATAGTTTATTACTTTATATTCAATCTAATTATTATATTTATAATCTTATCCTATTACTCACTTATTTTTAACCTTCTAAAATCAATTCTAAGCCTTTTTGAATTTTTATTCATATAATTTCATTTCAAATATTTTATCATTATATATTAATATAAATTATTGATATATTTTTATCTAAATTATATAATTTTTTTATAAATATTTGATTATTAAGTATATCTTCAATATGAAGTTATTTTTTAGATAACAAGTTATATGTCTAAAAAATAAAAACGCCTTAAAATCGATTTTAGAGCGTCGTTTTTTGCCACTTTTTGGTGACTTTATAAAAATCAATAAAAATCGATTTTTTGCATCAATCATATAAAATTCTATATGATTATCAAACGAAATTTATTATCTTTAATATTAAAATATCTTAAAAATAATTTTAACAGGTCAAATAATTAAAATATTTTATATAGTTGGTATAATAAATTTTAGTTATTTATAAGTTATAAACAAAAATTCTATTATTAAAATTTATCAATTATAAATGTTTAGAATTTTTGCTCGTAAATTTAAAATTTTTATAAATTTAAAACTTTGCACAAAATTTTAAAATTTTAATTTAACCAAAAGTTTATACAAATTTTATATTTCAATATTTATGATTTTGACTGTTCCTCTCTCCTACCCTCCCATTTTTTCCCAGTAACAAAACTGGAAATATTTCTATAGAAGATAAAAAATAACAAGACACCAATATTTGGTGTCTTGTCGAGTTGTTGCTTTAAGAATTCAGGTCAAAATATGTGGTGTCCTCATAGAACTTTTTGAATTTTTCCAACGTGGAAAAATTATTGGATATATTCTTCAGAAAATATCCTTTCTTAGGGTCATATCGTACCACGTATATTACAGGTATGGGCAAAGGCATACGACATTCTCTGTAGAACAATACCATTTTTCCTTTCTGATTCTCTACCAACTTCCATCTATCAATGGAGCGATAGTTGACAATCACAGGGAAACCTGCTCTTACGAGCCGTGCTTTTAACGGAGAATACCAGATATCTGACCTTGGCTTCTTGATACAAGCCATTTTGGAGCAGATGTCGACATCCTCCATTTCACAAGGTAATGGCTTCTCATAGTTGTACGCCCCTACAAGATTTACCCGTTTCATAAAGCAACCTCCTCTTAAATTTATTCATTCTATTTAGAATGTAGTCTTATTATATCACGTAAAGCCCTAAAAGTAAAGAAAATCTAGTAATCCACATCTTCAAGATATTTTAGTTTTAGATGTGAGTTTGACCTAAAATTATAATAGTATGGTTTTATGTCTTTGACATATTTTCTATAAAATAATATATTTCCATCCACATCTTCTATTTTTATATTTGGAAATGTTTTTATCATTTTTTCATCATCAAAATATTTCAAAATAAATTCTTTTTGTTTAGTATCTTTAACATATATTTTTTCATATTGTTCATCAATATATTGTTTATTTGCAACATTTAAGTTGTTGTCATATACTATTCTTATAGTAAACATTTGTAAGGCATATGCTGTAATTCCTAGGTCAAATGCAAGGAATATACTGACAAGAACAACCGCAGTTTTTAAAATTCCCATTGATATCTTTTTCTTTAAAAAGTCTATTAGTTTGTCTACTCTTTTGTTGATATCTGACATTAAATATATTGCAAGTAATCCCCAGAATAGTGAAAATTGTACACAAATTCTTCCATTTAAATTTAGTATCTGATCTGAATAATCCCACCATTTAATGTGAAATATTAGCTCTCCTATTAGACTTACAAGATATTCAATAATAGAACCTATTACAAAACCTGCTGCAAATAAAGTATAGTTATTCTTCTTAAATCTTTGCAAAGGCAATATCATTAAAACTGCTCCAAGTCCATATATACTGCAAAAAGGACCGTATAAAAAGCTTTTTCTACTTTCGAGCACACCTTTAGTTAATACTCCAAATATTGTTTCTATAATAAATCCCACTACACTATAAATTATAAAGTATGCAACTATTCTCCAAAGTGTAATTCCTGCTATTTTTATATGTTTTTTCTCTTTAACTTCTACTTCTTTTTCCATATTTTATTTCTCCATTTCATTCATTTGCTAAAGGGTTGCTTTCAACAGCATTCTTTACTTGTTTATTTTCCACATGTGTATATATTTCAGTGGTAGATATACTTTCATGTCCTAATAATACTTGTAAAGCTCTAATATCTACATCACCATACTGATACATTAAGGTTGCAGCAGTGTGCCTTAATTTGTGAACAGAGTATTTACTTATGTCTAGTCCAGCCTTTATTAACTCTTTTTTTACTATCTCTTGGACCATTCTGTTACTGATGCGTTCTTTTCTTTTGCTTAAAAATAGAGCATCTCTAGAATCGAATTTTACGCCATCATGAGGTCTTACAGCCAAGTATGAATTTATGGCATCAATACAAGCTTTGTTTAAGTAAATAGTTCTTTCTTTATTTCCCTTACCTACTACATTTAATTTATTATCATAAAAATTTATATCTTTTATATTTATATTCACTAACTCAGATAAACGCATTCCACAATTTAAGAATAAAGTAATTATCGCATAATCTCTTTCTTTAAAATCTCCGGATTCTGCTTTTGTAACTTCTAGTAGTTCCTTACTTTGTTCTAAAGTTAGATATTTAGGAAGCCTTTTGTCTAGCTTAGGTGTTTCAAGTCCTTGCGCAGGATTCACTTCTAATAAGTGAGCCTTTTGAGTTAAATAACTAAAAAACATTCTGATACTTGCGGCTTTTCTTGCACGTGTGGCGGCTTTACTGTGGTATGTTTCTGTTAAATAATATAAAAATGCATGTATATCTTCTAATTTAATCTGCTTAACCGTTTCTATACTCATATCATGAATATCTATCTCTTTTATGTTTTCTTCAGAAGATAAGCCAAAATGATGAGATATGAACTTTAGAAAATGAGCTAAATCATAGTTATATTCTTTTACTGTGTTAACCGATTTATTTAAAATACCTGTTAGATATTCCAAAAATGAATTTAAAAATGTTGGATTTTCTTTTAAGTCTATCATTTGCTAAATCTCCCTTCGCATATATAATATCATTAAATTTTAAGTTATACAAGTAGAAAAAAGGGTTTCTTTTCGAAACCCTTCAAAATTTTATTTACTAACTACTTCCATAGTGTCTCTTGCTATCATTAGTTCCTCGTTTGTTGGAACTACAAAAACTTTTACTTTAGAATTAGATGTCGAAATTTCAACTTCTTTTCCTCTGCAATTATTTCTATCTTCATCAACTTTTACTCCTAAGAAAGAAAGTGATTCACATATTTGTTTTCTTACATCTATTGCATTTTCTCCAATTCCACCAGCAAATGTAATAACATCTACACCATTCATTTGAGCTGCAAATCTACCAATATATCCAACTACTTGATATACAAAAACATCTATTGCAAGTTTTGCTCTTGCATTTCCTTCTTCTGCAGCAACTTCAATATCTCTGTCATCAAAGCTAACCCCTGAAATTCCTAATTTACCAGATTGTTTATTTAATATTTTATCCATTTGTTCTGTAGTTAAATTTTCTTTTTTCATTAAGAAAGTTACTATTGATGGATCAATATCTCCACATCTTGTTCCCATAGGAAGACCTGCTAAGGAAGTAAATCCTAATGAGTTATCTACTGCTTTTCCTCCATTTATTGCACATACACTTGCTCCTTGACCAAGGTGACATGAAACAATTTTTAAATCTTCTAAAGATTTATCCATAATTTCAGCTACTCTTTTTGAAACAAATTTATATGATGTTCCGTGGAAACCATATTTTCTTATTCCATATTTTTCATAATATTCATATGGGATTGCATACATATATGCTTTTTCAGGAATAGTTTGATTAAAAGCTGTATCAAATACTCCAACCATTGGAACATCTGGTAATACTTTTTTACAAGCTTCTACTCCTACTATTTCAGCAGGGTTATGTAAAGGTGCTAAAGGTGTAAATTCCTTTAATACATTTATAACATTTTCGTCTATTAAAGTTGGCTCACTAATTTTATCTCCTCCGTGAGCTAATCTATGGCCAATAGCTCCGATTTCATCAAAGCCTTTAATTACGCCATATTCTGGATGTGTTAATTGAGATAATACTAATTTAATTCCTTCTTCATGGTTTTCTATAACTTGTTCAATTTTATGCTTTTCACCATTTACAGTATGTGTTAAGAAAGAATCTGGCAATCCAATTTTCTCTAAATATCCTTTTGCCATCAAATTTTCATTTTCCATATCAATCAATTGATATTTAATTGATGAGCTTCCACAATTTAATACTAATACTTTCATTTTCAATCCTCTTTTAATTATTTATTTACTATTTCCATAGTATCTCTTGCTATTGTTAATTCTTCGTCTGTTGGAATAACAAATACTTTTACATTAGAGTCTGGTGTTGAAATTTCAACTTCTTTACCTCTGCAATTGTTTTTCTCTTCGTCGATTTTCACGCCTAAGAAAGAAAGTGATTCACATATTTGTTTTCTTACATCAATTCCGTTTTCTCCAACACCACCAGCAAATGTAATAGCGTCTACACCATTCATTTGAGCAGCAAATCTACCAATATATCCAATTACTTGATATACAAATGCATCTATTGCAAGTTTTGCTCTTTCGTTTCCTTCTGCCATAGCTTTTTCGATATCTCTATCATCAAAGCTAACTCCTGAAACTCCTAATTTACCTGATTTTTTGTTTAGTATATTATCCATTTGGTCTGGTGTTAAATTTTCTTTGTTCATTAAAAATGTTACTATTGATGGATCAATATCTCCTGATCTAGTTCCCATAGGAATTCCTGCTAAAGGTGTTAATCCCATTGAAGTATCAACTGATTTTCCAGCGTCAACAGCGCATAAACTTGCACCTTGGCCCAAGTGACATGTTATAATTTTTAAATCTTCAATTGGTTTATTCATAACTTCAGCTACTCTTTTTGATACAAATCTATGAGATGTTCCGTGGAATCCATATTTTCTTATTCCATATTTCTCATAATATTCATAAGGAATAGCATAGATATATGCTTTTTCTGGTAATGTTTGATGGAAAGCTGTATCAAATACTCCAACCATTGGAACATTTGGTAGTACTTTTTTACAAGCTTCAATTCCTGTAATTCCAGCTGGATTATGTAAAGGTGCTAGTGGAATGCATTCTTTCATTGCTTCCATAACAGCATCATTTATTAAAACAGAAGAACTGAATTTTTCTCCACCGTGAACAACTCTGTGTCCAACAGCTCCAATTTCATCTAAACTACTAATCACACCATATTCTGGGTGTGTTAATTGAGCTAACACTAATTTTATTCCTTCTTCATGATTGTTTATATGCTCTTCAATTTTACGTTTTTCACCATTTACAGTATGTGTTAAAAATGAATCTGGTAATCCAATTTTCTCCAAATATCCTTTTGCCATAACGCTTTCATTTTCCATGTTTATCAATTGATATTTAATTGACGAACTTCCACAGTTTACTACTAAAACTTTCATTCTAAATCCTCCTAAAATTATTATATATTGAACAGATTAACTCTGTAATTCAATCTTTCCATATTATATACCATTTTGAGCTTGAACGCAAGTAATTGCTACAACTCCAACAATATCTTTACTACTACAACCTCTTGATAAGTCATTTACAGGTTTTGCAACACCTTGGCAAAGTGGTCCATAAGCTTCAGCTTTTGCTAGTCTTTGAACTAATTTATATCCTATATTTCCAGCATTTAAGTCAGGGAATATTAAAGTATTTGCTTTACCTGCTACTGGACTATTAGGTGCTTTTGAAGACGCAACCTCAGGGATTATGGCAGCATCTAATTGTAATTCTCCATCACAAACTAAATTAGGCATTTGTTCTTTTAACAGTTTAGTTGCATTTATTACCTTTTCTGTTAGTTCAGAATGTGCACTTCCATAAGTAGAATATGAAAGCATTGCTACTTTTGATGGTTTTCCAACTAAAGTTTCAAAACTTTTACTTGATGATTTTGCTATTTCTGCTAATTCTTCAGCAGATGGATTTTCTACTAAACCACTATCTCCAAAAACAAATACACCATTTTCTCCATATTCACAGTTTGGAACTACCATTACAAAAAATGCAGAAACAAGTTTTGTACCTGGTGCTGTTTTTAATATTTGAAGTGCTGGTCTTAGAGTGTTAGCTGTTGAATGACAAGCACCTGACACTAATCCGTCAGCATCATTGTTTTTTACCATCATCATTCCAAAATAAATTGGTTCTAATAGTAATTTTTTAGCTTGTTCTAATGTCATTCCTTTAGCCTTTCTTAATTCATATAAACTATTTGCATATTCTTCGAAATTATCGGAAGTTTTAGGATTTATAATTTCTACATCTGATATGTTCAAATTGTTTTTATTAGCATCCTCTTTAATCTGTGTCGTATCGCCAATTAAAATAACTTTTGCAAATCCTTCTTTTATTATTTGTTCAGTTGCTTTTAAAACCCTAATATCTTCTGCTTCTGGTAGTATTATTGTTTTAATATCTTTTTTTGCCTTTTCTTTAATATTTTCAATAAAAGTCAATTTCTTTTCCTCCTTACTCAATACCATATATTATATAAATAAAACCTAGAAGTTTCAAGTAGCAAAAGAAAAAACGTTCAATTTACTTGAACGTTTTTAAAAAAATTATTTTGCGTAATCAATTACTCTTGTTTCTCTTACAACATTAACTTTTATTTGGCCGGGATATTCCATCTCGTCTTCAACTCTTTTTGCTATATCTCTTGCCATCAATTTCATTTGATTGTCGTCAATTTTATCAGGTTTTACTATAATTCTAATTTCTCTACCAGCTTGAATTGCAAAAGATTTTTCAACACCTTCAAAAGAATCTGCAATTCCTTCTAATTGCTCTAATCTCTTAATATATGCTTCTAGAGTTTCTCTTCTTGCACCTGGTCTTGATGCAGAAATTGCATCAGCAGCTTGTACTAAAACTGCTTCAATGGTTTTTGGCTCTACATCACCATGATGAGCTTGTACAGCATTGATAACGTTTTCATTTTCTTTGTATTTTTTCAATACTTCAACACCTAATTCTACGTGTGTTCCTTCCATATCATGATCTAATGCTTTACCAATATCGTGTAATAATCCTGCTCTTCTAGCAAGTTTAGCGTCTAGTCCTAATTCTTCAGCCATTATTCTAGCTAAGTTAGAAACCTCAATAGAATGATTTAAAACATTTTGTCCATAACTTGTTCTATATTTTAATTTTCCGATTAGTTTAACTAAATCTGGGTGTAATCCAATTACACCAGTTTCCATTACAGCACGTTCTCCTTCTTCTTTTATAACATTTGCTACTTCTTCTTTAGCCTTTTCAACCATTTCCTCGATTTTAGCAGGATGGATTCTTCCATCTTCAATTAGTTTTTCAATAGCAATTCTTGCTACCTCTCTTCTTAATGGATCAAAGCCTGAAATAACAACTGCTTCAGGAGTATCGTCAATAATTAAATCAATTCCTGTTAATGTTTCTAAGGCTTTTATATTTCTACCTTCTCTACCAATAATTCTACCTTTCATATCATCATTTGGAAGAGTTACTATAGATACTGTTGTTTCAGAAGTATGGTCAGCTGCACATTTTTGAATAGCATATCCTATTACCTCTTTTGCGTTTTTATCAGCTGCATCTTTGACTTTAGCTTCCATATCTCTTAATAAGTTAGCTTTTTCAACCGTTAATTGTTTATCAAATTCTGCTAATAAAACTTTTTTTGCTTCTTCTTTAGACATACCTGCAATTCTTTGTAATTCACTCATTTGCTTATTAAATAAATCTTGAACTTCAGCTTTTTTGTTGTCTAGTTCTTGGTATTTTTTGTCTAAATCCTTTTCCTTCTTCTCAACAATGTCTTGTTTTCTTTCTAAGTTTTCTTCTTTTTGAATTAATCTTCTTTCTTGATTTTGAACTTCGCCTCTTCTTTCTCTAATCTCTTGGTCTAAATCTTTTCTAGCATTCATAATTTCTTCTTTAGCCTTAAAGATTTCCTCTTTTTTCTTATTTTCAGCGTCTACGTTTGCCATTTCGATTATTTTTTTTGCTTGAGCTTCTGCACTTTCCATTTTAGATTCAGCAATTTTCTTTCTTATGTACATACCTACAAATGTGAAAATTACTGCTGAGACTAGAAAAACGGCGATTCCAATTAGGATATTATCCATAATCTTACACCTCTTTCTATTAAATTTTCAATGTACTAAATATATATAACTAATTATAAAAATTTTATTAAAATATATTTTCCTACACTACTATTTTATATTGATTATTGTAAACTGTCAAGTAGTTTTGAGGGAAAATATAATTTATTTTGACTGCACAATGTCCACAATATCTGCTATATAATCTCCAATAACTGGAATATTAAGGGTCACAATTTTTTGAAGAATTATTATCAAAATTGCAGTTAATACTGTAAAGCCTATACCTATCCCTATTCCCTTTGAAATTCCAGAAATAAAGTTCCTAACAAACAATTTTCTTTTACTTCCCAACAGTTCCATTAAATCAAATATGTTGCTTTTTTCCAAAGAATAATTTAATTTTTCTAGGTTATTATTTAATTTTTCTTCTAATTTATCTTTATCCAAAATAAAATCCTCCATCTATATTAATGATGGAAGATTTTATCATTTTTTATTCATTATTTTCTTGATTTGTTAAATTTTCTACAGGATTACTACTTTGCACCTTTTGGTTTTGTTTTTGTAGTTTTTCTAATTTAGTAATAAGTGCTTGTAGTCTTGTCATATCTTTTCCCGCCATTTCCCAATTATTGTTACTATTAGACTGCTTTAAATTGTTATTTGCTTTTACTATAGCTTGTATTAAGCCTTCAATAGTTTCAGTATCTTCAACTTCAATATCAACAGCAGATTGAGAAACAAGATTTTTTAATGCCTCTGTAATATCATTTCCAATAGCTACTTTATTTCCTGATGCAACTATAACTTTCTTTAATATTGGAGTAGAATTTTCTTCGTTCATATATTGTTGATAAATTGGTTCTACATATAGCAAAGTGTTATTTATAGGAACAACTACCATATCTCTAATAATTTTAGTTCCTGTTATATTTAAAGTTTCTAACTCTTTAGATATAGTTTCATCTTGCTCTATTTGTGTATCTAGTTGAATTGTGCCTAAAACGTTACTATCAGAAGGATATCTATATAAAGAGAGTTTTGATTGACCATTCTCATAGCTTCCAACAAGATATGATGTTAAATTTTGCTTATTATATGGTGTGTATGGTAAAACTAGTCCTAGTGTGGTATTTTCATTGTCTACAGTTTTTACTATTGTATAATAAGGATCTATTTCAATTCCTGATTTGTTTAATAGCTTTGTTGTATTACGTGTTGCTATTTTCCAAATATCGTCTCCACGATATAATACATCAGTTTGAATATTATGGTATCTCTTCATTATTTCTGCTTGTATTTTATATAAATATTCAGGATATATAAATTGTTTGCTAATGTCCTCTGGTATTGTTTCATCCTTATCTACAAATAAATCTTTATACATTTTTTGATATGCCATAATTATTGGATCATTTCTATCTGTAATATAGAATTTAACAGTGCCATCATATGCATCTACTAAAACTTTAACAGAATTTCTAATGTAGTTTATTTGCTTTTTATTTATAATTCCATCTTCTAAGGTTAATTTTTGAGAATATGGATAACATTCAGATATGGTATAACCATCTATTACCCATACTAATTTTCCTTCGTTTGTAGTTACTAAATATGGATTTTCGTCATATAAAACATATGGCATTAAAGTTTTTGCTCTTTTTATAATGTTACGATTTATCAATATTTTGCTTTCTGAATTTACTTTATTTGAAAATGCTAATTGTAAGTCATTTTCTTTTATTGCTAAAATTAATCTGTCAAAGAAATTTAAAGAAAGTCCTGCTTGTCCATCATATGCATTTTCTGCATTTTCAGCTTTTGTTGAACTTGTAATAGGATAATCAAATTCAACTTTGTTGCTATTAGTTACAGCTGTATAATTTGTTTCTAATCCAAAATATATTCGTGGTTGAGATATGGTTACTACTTCATTTGAATTAAAATCTTTTTGTAAATATTCTATGTTTCCAGTTTTGTCTGTTGATGTTACAGAAGTAATAATTGTTCCATAACCATGAGTATATTCATATGTTTTATGGTTATATGTACTTGATGTATTTGAAATTTCTCTTGGAGCAACATATACTAATGTTTGTTCGCCATTTACGTTATATGTAGCTGGATGTACTGAATTATATGTATAATATCCCTTGCTAGTTTGAACTATATTTAAATTTTTCAGAACAATATCTTTATTTATTAATGCTATGTTGTCTATTACATTTTTATTTTGTTGTATAATTTCTGATGTTATTGTTTCATTTCCAGACAAATTAACTTCTTCTATATCAATTTCATATGCTTGTTTAGTAGCGTCTATATTAGCTTTGATATAATTTTGTTGTTTATCTAATTCATTTGGATTAACAAAAATTGTGTTAAATCCAACTAAAACTATAAGCATTGCTATTAAATATGTTGGAACTATTGCTAAAGAAATTATAGTTTTTTTAGTTGATTTTTTCTTTAAATAGTGTATTCCCATTGCAATAGAAATAATTACTAATACTGATAATATTCTATATCCCCATAATTTAATAGTAACTTCAGAAATTCCAGCTCCCCAAAGTACATATGGCTCCTCACCATTTTGAAGAGTTAAAATCTTTTGAAGTCCAACATTTTGTGTTTCTACAAATATAATCATAGCTATAAATATAGCAGCAAACATTATATTTGTGCATAATTGTTTTAACAATGTTCCTTTGCTTAATACTTCTCTGTCTACTCCTTCAAAGCATAAATTGAATACTGCAATATAATATAACACAGCATAGGCTGTTAAACCAACTATAGCATATACAATGTAATATAACACATATTGTATTAATGGTTGTACAAAGATAAAATATCCTATGTCATATCCTAGTACAACATCTGTAACTCCAAAGTTAGTAGCATTGATGCATAACATAAATTTTTCAAGTACCGTTCCACTTATTACAAAACTAACAATTATAGCACCAATAAATGCAATTGATCTATTAGGCATTTTAGGCATTGTTTTCTTTTCTTTTTCAAAAAATGGTATTAAACCTTTTTTTATTCTTTTGTTTGTAATTCGAATAAGTAAATAAATTACTATAAAATTAACTACAAACGTAATTAAGTAATTAGTTGAATTTTGCCAAAATATGCTTAAGTAGTTTTCTCCTAATTCTAATATTTCTAAATACTCTCCTCTATAATTCACATATGTAACTATTAGCACTAAAGCAAGAAATATTAAGACCACCCATTTTTTAGTTTTGCTAATTTTTTTATGAATGTTTTTATCTTCTTTTGCATTTGTTTTTACTTGTTCTTCCATTTAAACCTCCATTAAATTAAAGCATTTACAAAGTCTGCACTATTAAAAATTTCCATATCGTCAATTTGTTCGCCTACACCAACAAATTTAACTGGCATTTGATTTTCTGCAACTATACCAACTACTACTCCACCTTTAGCTGTTCCATCTAGTTTTGTTAATATTAAGCCATTTATATCAACTGTTTCTTTAAATGCTTTTACTTGTGAAATAGCATTTTGCCCTGTTGTTGCATCAAGAACCATCAAAACTTCTTTTGAACTTTCTGGTAGCTCTTTATCTATTACTTTTTTTATTTTTACAAGCTCGTCCATCAAATATTTTTTGTTGTGTAATCTTCCGGCTGTATCACATATCAAAACATCTGCATTTTTTTGTTTAGTTATTTGAATTGCATCAAAAACAACTGACGCAGGGTCTGTACCTTCTTCTTTTTTTACTATATCGCAACCAGCTCTGTTAGCCCATATTTCTAATTGTTCTACTGCTGCTGCTCTAAATGTATCTGCTGCGGCAATTACTACCTTTTTACCATCTTGTTTTAAACGATTAGCTATTTTACCTATAGAAGTAGTTTTGCCCACTCCATTTACCCCTACTACTAAAATAACAGAAGGATGAGTTGCTAATTTTAAACCATTATCAACTTCATCTAAAATAGCTTTTATTTCTTCTCTTAGTGCATTTCTTACATCTTCTTCATTTTCAATTTTCTCTTTTTTTATTCTATCTCTTAAATTAGAAATAATTTTTGTAGATGTTTGTGCTCCTACATCTGACATAATTAAGGCTTCTTCTAATTCTTCTAAAAGGTCTTCATCAACTTTCCTAAAATTACTAAATACATTATTTATTTTTTCATCAAATGAATTTTTAGTTTTACTCAAACCATTTTTTAATTTATCAAAAAATCCCATAAAATCAACCTCTCTTTTGTTTAAATCCTTTTATATTTTACCATAATATGCAAAAAATGGCAACCTTATTATATACAGAAGATTTTTGATTTTTTATGTAATAAAAAAAGAACCCCTCTTTCGAGGGGAGAAAACAATACGTTTTCTTTTTCATGGCTGTTACCAGGTAGTTCGCAAATCCCAGACCCAAAGGTCGAGTCCATGCTCAGCTTCTGCTAACACGATAGTGAAGTTACTTCCCGCGTGGACAATCAGCTCAGGATTGATGGATTCGTTCAGGATTTTTTGAATGTCGGAAACTTTCTGCATGTTGCATGCTCCGTTGTGGAGCTCGTGAACGAGAATCTTGTCAGCATTGACATTCTTTTTTACGATGGCAGAAAGCACATCATAAGCGATAATGTCAATACCAAAGACCTCATTGCATACATCAGAGTTGCATTCTTCCTTGTAGACAATGGATTGTCCTACGAGGCTCCAGAGACCATTCAGTCGACTGTCTGTACCGTCACCCCAAGTTTTTGGAACCCAAATGTTGGGGCAGTAACCTTCGTTTTCGAATTTTGCCATTAACTTTTCCTCCTTGTGCATTTGCACTATTATAATGTAGGTTTCTTGATGTAACGGAGTAAAAACGTTTCATCTCTTATATTATACCATTTTATACAGATATTGTCAAAATTCGTAGCATTATTATGACAACTTTATCTATAAAATGTTGTATTTTCTATCGAGTTGGAGCTGGTAGGCGGAATCGAACCGCCGACCTACAGGTTACGAATCTGTTGCTCTACCAACTGAGCTATACCAGCATATTTTTGTGGAAAAGAAAAATTTCTTTTCCACATTATATTTTAATTTGAGTGTTTACCACTTTTTACTTTTTCTTTTTTAGGTTTTATATCTGTATAGGGGTCTATCATATCATTATCTGTTTTTGGCTCTTTATAATCTACTTCAGTTTTATTTTTCTTTTTATATATTGAAATGATTATTCCAATTACTACGATTGCTGCTAATATAATAGTTCCACACATTAGATAAAATTGAATATTATTTTGTGGTGAACTTGCTACTTCTGATGGTATTGTTACTTTTATTTGATATGTTGCTGTTTCTTTGTTATCAGCTGAACTAACTAATATTGTAACATTATTCTCCCCTGCTTCAAAATTTTCATTTCCTATTATTTCAACTTTAGCATCTGTTTTATTAGCTTCTGCTGTGATATTTAAGTCTTTTACAAAGAAATTTAATTTTAAAGTGTATGAATGTATTGAAGGGTCAAATCCTTCTGAAAAGTTTACTCCTGCAATTTCTAATTTAGATAGTCCTAATACTGCATTTGTATTGTCTGTGTTAGAATTATCAACTTCATTATTAACAGGTTCTGTTGTGTTATTAGTATTCTCGTTGTTTATTGTTTCATTATTTGTAGTTTGATTTGTTGCTGTATTGCTTTTTGGTTCTTCTGTTTTTGGTTTATCTTCAGCTGGTTTAGTTTTAGTTAATAGTGAACTACTAATGTAGGCTGTTTGACCATTATATGTAATTTTACTCCAACCATTATCTCCTATTCCTACTCTAGTAATTTTAGTTCCTTTTTCTACTGTTTTTATTATTGCACTAGATGTTGAATAGCTTTTTCTTATATTTACTTCTCCTGTTGTATACATTGTTTGATTAACACTTGTAAATTTAGGTTCTTTTTTAGTACTTCCACTATTTGAAGTTGAGTTTGAATTAGAATTATTGTTAGTAGAACTTGATGTTGATTTTGCTTTTACTGTTACACTTATTGTTTTAGTAACTGTTGCCTCATTTCCATCTTTGTCAGCTATTGTACCAGACACAGTTATTTTTGCAGTTCCAGCTTTTTTGGCTGTTATAGTTACGGTTGTAGAGTTATTTTCAAGCCATTGGCTACTTGAACTAACTGTTGCAACACTTGTATTAGAAGATGTAATATCTACTCTTCCTGTTGCATTACTTCCATTTATAGTAAAACTATCTGTTTTACCTTCTGTTATACTCGAACTAGATTTACTTAATGAAAATCTTCCTGCAGCAAAAACTTGTGCTGTACAAGATATAAATATAAATAACATTATTAAGCATAAATTAATTTTTAATATTTTCTTATTCATTTGTTTTAATCTCCTTTATAATTATAATGAAAATTCAGTACCTTTCATTATATAGTTTTTTATCAATACATAGTCACCTGCTGAAATTTTACCATCTTTATTTACGTCGGCAGCATTTTGATTTGCAGAATCCTTTATCAAGTTAGTTTGCATTATGTGATTTTTGATTAATACATAATCACCTGCTGAAGCCTTTCCATCTCCATTAACATCTCCTAAAACTACAATTGTGTATGTTTTTCCGTCTGATGTTAATGTATATCCTGTTCCTACATTTGCTGTATCTGCTATTACAGTGTCACCTTTTTTGATAATTGCATCTTTTGCTACTGCTTTTATATTAGCTACTGTAATTTTAGGCTGACAGACAATGTTTGTTCCACTAGTTTTAAATCCATTTCCTTTTATCTCTGAAGTAGTTTCTCCACTTCCATTGCCTATAACTTCAGCCCAGTCTTCATTATTTTTTATATCTCTTGTTGCTATATATCCTGTAATTCCACTAGATGTAATTATTTTATCCCATATATAGTTTTTGTTTGTGCTTTTTACATTTCTTTCTGTTCTTGTTACTATAGCTCCTTTATATAGTGATGCTAGTGCTGATGAACTTGTGCTTGGTGACTTTCTGACAGTTAATCCATCAGTACAGATTATTCTTAATTGGTCAACTTTAGTAGGATCATATGCTTCAAAACTATTTGATGTAACATATCCATAAGTTCCATCACTTAATTTAATTCTACACCAGTCATTGCCATCTAAAGATTTGTATTTATCTTTTTCCACAATTGTTACTATTTGCCCTGCTGATAATACTTTGAGAACCGTTGTTTTTGATGTGCCTGGACCGTTTCTAAAATCTGTATATCTAGTAGTAATATACTGTTCATTGCAATTACTTTGTAAATCTATTTGTTTCAAATAAGTTCTTGCAGCATATCCTTTAGTTCCGTCTGCTAATACAACTTTATCCCAGTAATATCCCCCTGTTTTAGAATTGTCTAATTCAATTCTTAAAATTTTAGTTCCTTTGTTTAATGTTGTAACTATATCATAGTTAGTTCCTTTGCCTTTTCTAACTCTCACGTTATTTTCAGTTATCTCAACATCTTGTGTAACAGGTTTTTCTGTTCCTGGTTGTGGACATATTTGCTCAGGCATATTTTTATATACTGGAATTTTAAATTTTATCTTAGACTCTGATGATAATAATCCCATATCTGTATATGTATTACGAATTGTATATCCCTCAGTTCTAGAAGCAGATACGTTTGTCATATATTGGTGTGAATAATATCCATCTCCACCATTTACAACGTCAAATTTCTCTAGATATAATGTATCTTGTCCTATTGAAATATATCCTGATGCTAATATTTTAGCTCCACCTTTAATAGATTTCTCCGGATCTGTCCATCCTTGTGATTTAGCATACTTTAAACCGTTTTGTACAATGTTTTTTCCATAAGCACAAATATTAAAGAAATTGTATAAACCTTTGTAGTTTCCGTCACCGCCTGTCCAAGTTCCAGAAATCATTGAGCCTGCATTTCCAGCTCCTTGTTCTTGTCTTATTCTAGAAGCCAAGTGATATGGACTTATATTGTATTCTTTTGAAGCTTCCATTATTACATCTACATAAGTTTTGTCTAACGTCTTTTTGTTGCCTTTTGAATCATAATATGTAACTTTACCTTGTGCATAATTACAAGGTTTAAGTATAAGTTCTACTCCTTCTTTTGTTTGATTTTTTTCGTCATATGTCAATTGTTCAAATTGAAATATATAATTTTCATTTAATGAATTCCTTGGATCCATATAATATGCTACTGCTGCTGTTGAAGCACATTTCCAAACATCTTCTACAGTTTTGTTGCAAGCACATTTCCAAGCATCTGCTCTTGTTGATGGTACAACATTTCTACCGTGATATCCTGTAGATTCAGCAATAATTACTTCTGACCAATCCAAACCGGTTTCTAATATTTCAAACTCCCAATTTGGATGAGCTTCTTGTAATTCTTTTAATAGTTTTTCATATCCGAGGATAATTTGAAAACTTGCTGCTATATGTAGCCTTTACCTCGTTATTTATAAATAGTGTAATTAAACTATATAATATTAAAATTATTAGAATAATACTTACTATTCTTCGTATATTTAAAATGTTTTTCAATAACATTTTTTCCTCCTAAAAAGTGATAAATTTCTACAAGCCTAGTATATCATTCTTGCTATTCTCCGTCAAGACAAAATAGAAAAAAGGCAACATTTGTCAAATGCTGCCTTTAATATGTTGTTATCTGTTGCCTCCGCAATTACAAAATAGTAATAAAAATATTATTATAAAGAATAAAATACTACTATCACCACATCCGCAACCTCCAAATAAGTTACCTAAGCAACCACAACCATTATTACGTCCACATCCACAATCTCTAGATTCTTCTGGCATACTGTTCTCCTCCTTTTTACTTTTCTATATAATATTAGTATGCAAAAGAAAAAAATTGTGTTACAATTAATAAGGTTAAATTATTTGGAGGTTAATATTTATATGACAAAAGTAGAGCTCTTGGCTCCTGTTGGAGACTGGAATTGTTTAAAAGCAGCTGTGCAAAATGGCGCAGACGCAGTATATTTTGGTGTAGAGCAGTTTAATGCTAGAATGTATGCTGCTAATTTTAATGTTGAAGATATGAAACAAGTTATAGAATATTGTAAATTAAGAAATGTAAAAACAAACTTGACTTTAAACACTCTTCTTGAGAATTGTGAATTTGATAATGCTGTTGATTTAGCTAAAGAAGCTTATAAAACAGGAGTTGATGCAATAATTGTTCAAGATTTGGGCTTGGCAAAATATTTAATTGATAATATTCCTGGATTACCTATACATGCTAGTACTCAAATGACAGTACACAATTTACAAGGAGTATTGAAGCTTGAAAAACTTGGTTTTGACAGAGTAGTTCTTTCAAGAGAACTTTCTTGTGAAGAAATTGAGTACATTTGTAAAAACTGTAAAGTTGAAATTGAAACTTTCATTCATGGTGCATTATGTATTTGCTATTCAGGCCAATGCTTATTTTCAAGTGTTGTTGGTGGTCGTTCAGGAAACCGTGGTAAGTGTGCTGGTCCTTGTAGGTTACCTTATGAACTAATTAGTGAAAATGCTGAAACTCATGAACGTAAATCAATTGATAAAGGCTATTTGTTAAGCACTAAGGATTTATGTGGTATTGCCTATCTCCCACGTTTAGTACAAGCTGGTGTTAAATGTTTTAAAATTGAAGGTCGTATGAAAAGTCCTGAATATGTTGCCACCGTTACCAGAATTTACAGAAAATATATTGATATGGTATTAAATAATTATGACTTTATTATTGATGAAAAAGATATAAATGACTTAATGCAAGTATTTAATAGAGGCGGATTTTCAGATGGACATTTAGATTCTAAGCATAATAGAAACTTAATATTTCCTGAAAAACCAAGTAATATGGGAATTTATTTAGGAACTATAAAAAAATATAATTCCAACAAAGGTCATATCACCCTGCAACTAGAAGAAGACTTAGAACTTGGAGACTCTATCTCTGTTTCTAATGAAGCTTCTAAATACTTAGTATCAGAGCTTATGATTAAGAATGTAAATCAAAAGAAAGTTTCAGCTAATACTGAGGTTACAATTGGACGTATGAAAGGCAATATCAAAGTTGGAGATAAGGTTTACAGAATTTCTAGTAAAGCTTTAAGCGATTTTGCTAAAGCCTCTTATGATAATTGTGAAAATAAAAAAATACCTCTAAATTGTACTGTTACAATCAAAAAGAATACGCCTATTAGTATGGAAATTTCTACAAATAAAAATACTTGCTATAATGAGCTTTATTCAAGTATTTATGTTAAAGAAATTTCAAATATGATACCTATTGATGCTTTAAAAACACCAATTAGTGTTGAGCGAGTTGTAAAACAAATTTCAAAAACTACTAATACTCCATTTTCTTTTGAGAACATCACTGTTCTTTTGGATGATGGACTTTATGTTCCAAGTATTAGTACATTAAATGAATTAAGAAGAACTGCCTTAGAAAAAGTAGAACAAGAAATTTTATCTAGAGCAAAAAAAACTTTGCTAGATTTGTCTAAAAAATCAAAGGAAAGTATAACATATACTCCTAATGTGAAAAATCCTGAAATCTCTGTTTTGTTTAGGCAACTAGAGTTAGATTTTGATTATACTAAACTAGACAAAGAAAAAATTACTAATATTTATGTATCTTTAGAGTTATTTATTAGTAAAAAATATTCTAAAATAATTTCATATTTTAGTGATAATTATAACTTATACATATATGTTCCAAGTATAATAAAAACGAATTATAAAAATATAGCTTTAAGTACCATAGAACAAGCAGTTATGATTTACAATATAAAAGGCTTTATAGTGTCGAATATCGGAGACTTTGAATTATTAAAAAAATATAGCAAAGATTATGAGTTTATTGGAAATTATACTCTTAATGTATTTAATAATAATACAATGGAAGAATACAGAAAATTAGGTCTTTCACGAATTACTTTATCTAGAGAACTTAATCAAGAGCTTATAAAAGAAATGTTAGCTAATGCTAACATCAACACTGAAATGATAGTATATGGCAACCTACCTCTTATGGCAAGTAGTTATTGCTTTTTAGGTGAGACTAATAAATGTTATCCAGATTGTGGAACTAATTGCAAAAAAAATAATAAATATTATTTGAAAGACAGACTAGGCTTTAATTTTAGAGTTGTGCCAAATAGCATTGAAACTGTAACATTGATTTGTAATAGTAAAACTCTTTCAGTTTCAACTAAAGACTTACCTGTAAATTTTGTTAGACTTGATATACTTGATGAGAGTATTAATGAAATAAATGAAGCTGTAGACAAAGCTTATAACAGAGAAAAATTAGAAGGATTACAATATACTAATGGAAATTTATATAGAGAGGTTTAAAACCTCTCTATTGTTTTGTAGTTAATTCAATTATCAAATCCATATTGTCATCCTCTGCTGCTTTGTTTTTGCGTATCGCTCCACATTTCTTGCATTTATAAATTATGACATACCCCTTTTTGCTATCAAGTTCAACCCTAATAGGTTCTAGATCACCATGGCACTCTTCTTCTCTATCACCTGGATTTATATCTACATGTTTTGAATGTAAACAATAATTGCAATGGTCTCTACAAGTATATCCAAGTGGGTTTATTTGCTTTCCGCAATTTTCACATACAAATGCTTCATCTATTTTTGTAAATTTTCTTCCCATATATTCTACCTCTTAGTATTCAAAAATACTGCCTCCAATAAATTCGCGAAGCAATGAATTTTGAGGAACATACTTATCTTCAATATCTTCAAAATACTTTAAAAATTCACATAGTCTCTTAGCTTCTGCATATTCTACATAAGAATTATCAATTTCTTGTAACATTGGTAATGCATATTTTTTTAATACACATAGTTCATATATTAAAGAAGTATTAAACATACTATCTGCTTCATCTTGGAATGGGAAAATATATTGATTTTCGCCTTTATTTACAGAATTCCACATTTGTAAGGTATGCATAGCAGTATAGCTTCTAAAATTATGGTCTCTTACCATTCTTCTAATTAATCTGCTATCTGTTGTAGATATTCTATTATAGTAGTCAACATTAAGAACAGTTAAGGCACTAATGTAAATTTTGTATTTTAATTCTTTTGGAATTGATTCTGTTAGTTTATCATTTAGGCAGTGAATTCCTTCAATTACAAGAACTTCATCTTCTGCTAATCTCATTTTCTTGCCTGTATACTTTTTGCTTCCTTCTTTAAAATCAAAGGTTGGGCAAAGTATTTCTCCACCATTTAATAAAGTCGTTAAATGTTCATTAAATAGTTTTAAATCAATTGCTTCTATACATTCGAAATTATATTTTCCATTTTCATCTAGAGGTGTTTGTTCTCTTTCAACAAAATAATCGTCAACAGATATAGTCACTGGTTTTAGACCATTTAATCTTAATTGAATTCCAAGTCTTTTAGCAAATGTAGTTTTTCCAGATGATGATGGACCTGCAATTAGAATTACTTTTACATTTTTTCTTTTTACAACATTATCTGCTATATCGGAAATCTTTTTTTCGTGTAAAGCTTCTGCCAATAGTACAAGTTCAGCAGACTTTCCTTCTCTAATTTGTTTATTCAACTTATATATTGTGTTTACATCTAATACTCTATGAATATCTTTGTATTCATCTAAAGTTGAAATCATTTTTTTACTTACTAGTCCAGGCTCTAATACCTCTGGATTTTCTTTATCTGGATAACGTAATAAGAATCCATCATTATATGGAATAATATCAAATACATTTATATAGCTTGTATCTATAGGCATTACTCCATAGAAATAATTATAATAATCTTCACAAAAGTATAGAGAAACCCCTTTCTTTTGCTCATTATCTAATTGTAATATTCCTCTTAAACTATTTTCCTTTTCATAGAATTTAATTGCTTCTTCCTTTGTCATTTCAACTTTTTTTATTGGTAAACTTTTAGCTACTAATTCTTTCATTTTGTTATTAACATTTTCTATCATTTCTTTTGTAACTTCTAAATTATCTACTTCGCAATACATAGCATTTGTTAATTGGTAATTTACTGATAGAAAGGCTTCCGGATAACATTTGTTAAAAGCCATACTCATTATAAATAAAAGTCCTCTAATATATGTTCTTCTTCCATCTCTACTAGTAACATCTACAAAATTAACATTGTCATTTTCCTTTGGAATAAAATTTAAAGATTTAATTTCGTTATTTATATCACATGCAATAATCTTTTTGTTTTCTCCAATTTCTTTATTAAACAATTCTATAATTGATTTATTTTCTTCTACTTCTAATATTTCGGTATTTAGTTTTATATTCATATTAGCAACATTCCTCTCTAAAATTCTTTAAACCTAACAATAGTATTTTATATCTTATATCTATTTTAGTCAACTGGTTATTATGAATACTTTACAAAGAAACGAGCAGACCACATTTTAGGACTGCTCGCCAGTAAAATTCATCACTTCTTCTTGTTTTTAGGTTTTCTCGGATCCACATAGTTCCTACATTTATTCTTGGAACATTTTCTGCCTCCCTTCCAACTGAGCATACAATGCTCTATTTTGAGACAAATAGAGGAATTTCCTTTTCCACCTGTTTCACGTTTCCGTGCCTCTGTACCCATTGTGTGAATTCTCCTTATAATATATTTACTAGCATTTAGCCAACTAGTTCTTATCATTATACACCTTTTCTTTATTTTTGTAAAGATTTATGTTAATCTTATCATATAAATATTTCATTCCAATTGGTCCGAGTACTCCGAGTAGTAAATATCCAATTTGTAATGGAATCTCCCAACCTAGTATTTGGTATCTATATATCCATCCATTTTGAAAATTCGATAAATCAAAATATGGAACATTTATTAAATATAGTACAAAGTTAAGTATAAATATATAAAATAAATGATGTGACATTATTGAAAATGTATTATTACTAATGTAATTTACTAATTTATTATTTCCTATCCATTTTTCAAGGATTTTAGAAATTCTAAGCCAGAACAAAGTTCCTGTTACAAATGTTAATATTGGCAAATAATATGCATTTTGTATAAATCCTGAAAATTCATGTAAATCATATTCAATATCTTTAAAAATTGATATTAAAATAATATTTATTATTATCACTATCGGTATGCAAATCCAAGTTTTTACTCTTTCTTCATATTTTTGCCAAGTTGTTTTATATAAATATCCCATTTGAAAAAATGGCAAGAAGAATAGTATTCTTAATAATAAAGACCTTATATCTTCTAATCTAGCAATTTCCTGATTATACACTGCTATCATATTTCCAACTAATAGTATTAGCAACAAGATATATTCATTTAGCTTTATTTTTGATGTTAATTTATGTATTAGCAGATAAACAATATATGTTGTGAAAAATGCTGGTATAAACCATGATGGAAAATTAAAAATAAACTGGCTATTATCTATAAATGGTTGTATAAACAATGTGTATAAGCTAATATCTCTTCCATAATTTATAACTCCTGCATTTCTTAATATTGTATTTATCATTCCATAACATAAATTTATAATCAAAAATGGCAACATTATTTTCTTAAATTTTTCCCATATAGTTTTAAATATATGTTCTTCCTTTTTTACAGAATAAAAATATCCTGATATAAACACAAACATAGGCATAAAAAACGAAGTATATGGAAATATGTATCCAGTTAATTTTACGTCTGGTGCCAAATGACACATAACCACTTGTATTATGCCTATTGCAGATAAAATCATAAATTGCTTATTTGATTTTCTTTCATTTGTTACTCCCTATTTCATCTTCTCTTTCATATTAACTAAAGTGTTTAATGCTTCGATTGGTGTTAGTTCATTTAAATCTACTTTATCCAATTCGTGAGCTATCTCAGCTAATTTATAATTATATAAATCTAATTGCCCTGTTGCGACTTTTTTATTTTCTTTTTCTTGTGCCTTTTCTCCGAGTACACTTTTTCTTTCTAAAGTCTTTAAAATTTCATTTGCACGTTTTGTTACAACTTGTGGAACTCCTGCCAATTTTGCAACATGAACACCATAACTTTCATCAGTTCCACCGGGTACAATTTTTCTTAAGAAAATAACATCTTCTCCCTTTTCTTTTACAGCAACAGAATAATTTTTAACTCCTTCTAGTTTTTCTTCTAGTGATGTTAGCTCATGATAATGTGTTGCAAATAGAGTTTTAGCTCCACATTTTTCTTTATCTGAAATATATTCAGCTACTGCCCATGCAATTGAAAGTCCATCATAAGTTGAAGTTCCTCTTCCTATTTCATCTAAAATTACTAAACTATTTGATGTAGCTTCCTTTAATATAGCTGCCACCTCCATCATTTCAACCATGAAAGTACTTTGTCCCATACTTAAATCATCTGATGCTCCAACTCTAGTGAATATTTTATCAACTACACCAATTTTCGCATAAGATGCTGGTACAAAACTTCCAACTTGTGCCATAAGTGTTATTAAAGCAACTTGTCTCATATATGTAGATTTACCTGCCATGTTAGGACCTGTAATAATTGCTAAACGGTTATCATTTTTGTCTAAATATGTGTCATTCTCAACAAAGCTTCCACCTGGTAATATTTTTTCAATAACAGGATGACGTCCATCTTTAATATCTATCATTCCACTATTATCAACTATTGGCATTACATAGTTCATGTCATCTGCCACTGTTGCTAAAGATGTTAGAACATCTAATGTAGCTATGATACTTGCTGATTTTTGAACTCTTAATATTTGCTTTTCTATTTTTTCTCTTATTTCACAAAAGGCATTGTATTCTAAATTTACAACTTTTTCTTCTGCACCTAAAATTTCATTTTCAACTTTTTTTAATTCTTCGGTTATATATCTTTCACAGTTTGCTAAAGTTTGTTTACGAATAAATCTATCTGGAACCATTGATAAATTAGATTTTGTTACTTCAATAAAATATCCAAATACTTTATTAAATCCAACCTTCAATCCTTTTATTCCTGTTGTTTCTCTTTCTTTTGCTTCTATTTCTAGAACCCAACTTTTACCTTCTGTTGTTGCTTTTTTTAGGTGATCTATCTCTTCATCATATCCTAATTTTATTATTCCACCTTCTTTTACACTTATAGGTGGATCGTCAATAATTGAATCTTCAATCATTTGGTAAACGTCTTCTAAGGTATCTAAATTATCATATAATTGAGTTAATAATGGAGATTTTGTTTGTGCAAGTGTTTTCTTTACATCAGGTAATTGTTTAGCAGAGTTTTTTAATGAAAGTAAATCTCTTGCATTTGCACTACCATAAGATATTTTTCCTGCTAATCTTTCAATATCATACACTTTTTTTAAGCTGTCAATAACATCTCCTCTTAAAATTATATCTTCTTTCAATTCTTTAACAGCTTCTAGTCTTTCATTTATCTTGCATACATCTATTAAAGGATCATTAAGCCATCTTCTTAATAATCTTCCTCCCATTGATGTTGACGTTTTGTCAAGAACCCAAAGCAAAGTCCCCTTTTTGCTTTTATCTCTTAACTTTTCTGTTATTTCTAAGTTTCTTCTTGCATTTATATCTAAATTCATATAATGTGTTGTATAATATAACACAATTTTATGAATATAGTCTAAGTTGCTTTTTTGAGTATCTTTCAAATAATTTAATAATCCATTACTTGCTGCAACACATAATACACTATCAGATATATCTTCAACTTCTTGCTCATTTTCATTTAATATGTCATATTTAATTTTAAATTCATTATAATCAGTATCAAATTTTTCATCATCTAGTTTTGATATGTATATATTAAATCTTTCACGTATTTTACTAATTTCTTGAGCTGATTCATACATCATAGTATTCACAACAATTTCAGCTGGTGAAAATCTTGAAATTTCATCCATTAAGGTGATAAAATTATTTTGGTCTTTAATTTGTGTGGTTTTAAAATCTGCTGTTGTCAAATCACAAACTGCTACTCCATAATAAATTCCATTTTTATATATTGACATTATATAGTTATTTTTCTTTTCTTCCAGAAGGTTACTTTCCATTACAGTACCAGGTGTTACGACTCTTATAACATCTCTTTTTACAATTCCTTTAGCTTGTTTTGGATCTTCAAGTTGCTCACAGATTGCAACTTTGTATCCTTTTTCAATTAATCTTGCAATATATGTTTCTGCAGCATGATATGGTATTCCACACATTGGAGCTCTCTCAGCTTGTCCACAGTCTTTGCCAGTCAGTGTTAGCTCTAATTCTCTTGAAGCTGTAATTGCATCATCAAAAAACATTTCATAAAAATCGCCTAAACGATAAAATAAAATGCAATCTTTATATTCTTCTTTTGTTTGTAAATAATGTTGCATCATAGGTGAATATTCTGCCATGTTTATTTCTCCTTTTCTGTTTCAGTTGTTGGCTTTGTTATTTTTTCATCTAAAACTTGATTTATCTCTTTTGGATTTACTTTTATATCTTCCTTAAAACCTTTAATCGCATTATTTTGAATTTCCATGCAATAGAGTTCGTCTAGCAATTTATATACTCTATTGTATGTATATCCCATCGCCTCTGCTGCTTTTTCCTTTGACATTATTCTACACAATTCGTTATAATTTTTCTCTATTTGAAGTAATTGTTGTCTTCTTTTTTCTTTGTCATCTTGTTTTATTTCTTCTTCTTGTATTTCTAATTCATCAATCTTTCTTTGAAGCTCAAAATTCATCTTTTTTCCATGAGCTCGGTTATAAGCTGTTTGTTTACAAATATCATGTAACTCTCTGTCTTTAGGATCATCTGATTTTTTTAATGCATCTATTTTTCTTCGTAAAGTCCTTTCACCTATTCCATATTTATTGGCCAAATCTTGCATTCTTATTCCTGTTTTTAAAAATTCTACTAGCATTGTCTTTAATGGTATTGCTGTTATTTCTTTTGGCTTATATGGATATTTTTCGACAAATTTCTTGTATAATTCTGGGTTAGTCATTGATAATAATTGAATTTTTTTATTTAAAGTTCTCCAGTCTGTTTGTAATTCTTCTGCAAGCTTAACTCTAGACTTTTTACCTTCTATAACTTCTAACATCAATTGTTCGAATTCACTATCTTTTATCTCTTTCATTTTATACTATTTCCCCTTTCAAATACCACATATGTTCTGAAACTATCTTTATTTCAACCATTTTGCCTACCAGCTCATCACAACCTTCTAGTATTACTACTTTATTTGAGTCAGATCTTCCTGTAAGCATATTGTCATTTGTTTTGCTTCTTCCTTCTACGAGAATTTTTTGAACAGTTCCCACATACTCCTTATTTCTTTCTGAAATTTGACTTTCTACTAATTGTTTTAATCTGTCAAATCTTTTATGTTTAATGTCTTCTGGAATTTGATTTTCCATCTTATCGCCCGGAGTTCCAACTCTTCTAGAATAAATAAACATATATACCTGCTCAAAGTTTACTTTTGAAACAACATCTAAAGTATCTTCAAAGTCTTCTTCTGTCTCACCTGGAAATCCTACTATAATATCTGTAGAAAGAGTAAGATTTGGAATTTGATTTTTCATTTTCTCTACTAAACTTAAGTATTGGTCTTTAGTGTATTTTCTATTCATTACTTTTAAAATTTCACTACTTCCTGATTGAAGTGGTAAATGAACTAATTTACATACTTTTTCACAGTCTCTAATTGCTTCTATAACGTCATCTGTAAAATCCTTTGGATGTGGAGATACAAAACGAATTCTTTCTATTCCATCTATTTTGTTTATAGCTCTTAGTAAAGTTGCAAATGAGTTAACTCCTTCATATTGTTCAAATTCAATACCTTTTTCTTTTTCATTTCTTAAATATGAATTAACATTTTGACCTAAAAGAGTAATTTCTTTGTAACCTTGTTCTGCTAATTTTTTTACTTCGTTTATAATATCTCTTGGTTCTCTACTTCTTTCTCTTCCTCTAACGTAAGGTACTATGCAATAGCTACAGAAGTTGTTACATCCGTTCATAATCGTTACCGATGCTTTTATTTTATCTTCTCTTGATATTGGTAAGCCTTCAATTACATCTCCATCTATATCTAATACATCTTCTATTCTTTTTTTATTGCATAACACATTGTATAAATCTGTTGGAAATTCTTGAAGCGTGTGTGTACCAAATACAATATCAAAAAATGGATAGCTTTGTTTTAATTTATCTACAATATGTTTTTCTTGCATCATACATCCACCAATTGCAATTATAGTGCCTTTGGCTTCTTTATATTTTTTTACTTCGCCTAATTTACCAAATAACTTATCCTCTGCATTTTCACGAACACAACAAGTATTAAATACAATTAAATCAGTGTCAGATAGTTTATCAGTTTTAGTATAATTCATACTTTCCATCATTCCACATAGTTTCTCTGAATCATTCTCATTTAATTGACATCCCATTGTCAAAATACAATATTTTAAGTTTTTTCCTTCATTTAATGAAGCTACTTTTTTTATATCTTCTAATTGTTTATCTACTTCTATTTTTGCCACAATACTTCCTCCGATATTTTCTTTATAAATCTAATATATTCTACAATAATCGAGCATTTTTTTCAAGTGCTCCACAAAATAAAAGTGCTGTAAATTTACATTTACAACACTTTTTATGTTTCTATTGAATTCCATATTTTTTCTTGAATTTATCTGCTCTACCACCAGTTGTCTCTCTTTTCAAGTTACCTGTCCAGAATGGATGGCATTTTGAACAAACATCAACTTTCATATCTGCTTTTGTTGAATTTGTTTTCATTACATTTCCACAAGCACATGTAATTGTTGCTTCTGTATAATTTGGATGTATTCCTTCTTTCATTTTGTATTCACCTCTCCCTTAATATCTATTAACAAACTGTTATTTATTGTAACACAGTTTAAAAATTTTTTCAAGTTTTTATTATTATTTTTGTTCATTTGCATTTTGTCGTTGCTCAACATACTCTGCCGAAGCCTCTACTTCTTGCTTCATAGATGCTTTGTGAACAAGTTTATTTACTATATTAAATAGACAAGCTATTATTAAAACAAATAATAATATTTTTTTCCATGTTTTAGCTAACATAACTTTCTCCTTTTATCACTATATATCTATTATAGTCTTAGTTTTAACAAATGTCAATACATTATCCTTTTGCTATTGGTTCTTCCATTTTTTCTTGTCCTTCTATTTCATTTACGTTATTTTTCATTAAGTCTCTAATTTCCTCTAACAGCAACACTTCGGCACTTTTTTTAGGAGCTTCTGGTGCTGGTTCCTCTTTTTTGTTTCTATTTTTAACTCTCTCAAATATTCTTATTACTGAGAATATACAAATAGCTATGATTAAAAAGTCTATAACTGTTTGTATGAAATTTCCATACATAATTTTAGCTTCACCTATTTGTATGCTTAAGTTGCTAAAATTTAGACCTCCAATTATTATCCCTATTGCAGGTGTAATTATATCATTTACTAAACTTGTAACTATTTTTCCAAAAGCTCCACCAATAATAACGCCGACAGCCATATCAACAACATTACCTTTTGAAATAAATTTTTTGAACTCACTCATTTCCTTTTTTGCGTCTTTTTGAGCTTTTTTCATTTCATCTTTCATTTTTTTATTTATTTTTTCTTTTTCAATTTTTGCCATATAATTTGTCCCTCCATTATTTCAACAAATATATTTTAACATATTTACACTCATTTCTCAAGGTTTTTGAATATTTTTTCTTTATTTAGTCAATTATATATTTAGGAGGAATTTGAAAATGGAAAATCAAAATTTGAATATTTTAGATGAAGTTAATAAAGGTGCAACTATGGGTATGAATGCTATTTCATATGTTTCTGAAAAAGTTACAGATAGTAAATTTAAAAATGTTTTAGATATAGAATATAACAAATACAAGGACATCTCTACCAGAGTAAATGACTTATATGCAAATTACAGTAGCAAAGAACCTCATGAAACTAATGCAATGACAAAAATGATGACATGGTATGGAGTTCAAATGAAAACTATGAATGATGATAGCACATCAAAACTTTCTGAACTTTTAATGCAAGGCACTAATATGGGAATTATTGAAGGAAGACGTTTACTTAATCAAAACGAAAATGCTGCAACAGATGTAAAAAACATCTTAAATGATTTTGTAGTTATGCAAGAAGAAAGTGTAGAAACACTAAAAAAATATTTATAAAGTTGACTTTAGATAACTTTTTTAGTTTCAGGTCAAAAAATCTTTTAAAGTAAACTAAAAAAAATTAACAATCAAAAATGCACTTTTTAACTACAGTTAAAAAGTGCATTTTTTTCGAATTTAACGATTATATTCTTTATAGGGGAAATTTTACCACATATCATTTTATATTTCAATACATATCACTGCATTATTTTGTAATTTTTCTAGTAATAATTTCATATATTGACTATCTATTGCAACGCAACCTGCTGTAGGTTTTTCTACACTACAATGTAAAAAAATTGCACTTCCTTTACCTTGTATATTTTTAGGATTTGTTTTTATTTCTATAGCATACTCATATTGTTTTGGATATTCTATTAAATGTTCACTACTGTTCCAATCTTTTCTTACTTTTGTAATATCTACAAGCTGATTATAAAATTTTGAATTTACGTCATCTACCCAATGCAAGTTTTCATTTGTTTTAATGTAATTACTAAATTTGACTTCATCATGTGTTCCAAATGCTATACCTAAATTGTACTTGCCAACTGGTGTTTTCCCATCTCCCTCTCTTTTATCATTTGTTATTCCATTTTTGCCTATAAAAGCTTTTGTGCTAAATACTTTTATATTGTTTTCAAAAAAATCTAATATTGCTTCACTTCCATTAATATTGGTTACCTTTATAACTTGATTACTCACTCTTTCCCCCATAAAAAAACGGATTTTAAGAATTTCTACGCAGTGCAAACTGCTAGAAATTCTAATAATTCGCATATTTATCTTCTACAGAATTTTATCATACTATGATAAAATTCCTAGAATATAAAAACAGTCTAATATAAATATATTAGACCATTTGAGTTTTTATTTCTTTTCTTTATTACGTTTATCTTGTATAATTTCCATTTCCTTTTCTGTAATCAATGTAACATTATTTTCTTTTGCCCATGCCACACATCCCTTTAATACAGTACTTAAAAATACTCTTGGTACTTTTACAAGTTTAGCACAAGCTTCATCTGTAAATTTTACATCCGGATCAATTCTTGAAGCTGCATATTTAACAGTGTCTAAACTAATGCCTTTGCTTGCTGGTATTGGTTCTGATACAGGTCTTTTAAATTTTGTATACCAGAAGTTTTTATTATCTCTGTAACCATAGTCAACTGGTACTTGTGGGAAATTATATGAATTTACTCCATTTATTATAGCATCATAATATTGTGGTTTAATTAAAATATTATCAATTTTCAAAATAAAATGAGCCCCGTATTGACTTGTAATGCCATTAAATTGATGGTATGGTGGTAAATATTCATCTTTAACCACATCATTTTCTGCTCCATCTAACTCTTTTACCCAAGTACATTCAAATACTTGAAATGCTTCTTGAATAATTTTAGGATATGCTTCATTTGGATTTTCTCTAGCTCTTTTTCCATCTACTAAAGTAAATATACAGTCTTTCATCTTTTCTTCTGTTGTTTCTCCTGGGTAACCCAGTCTTACCGCTTCTTTAAAATACTTTCTCTTATCAGTTATAAAGTTTATGCTACACTTACCTGTTCTTAAAATATTTTTAGCAGTATTTGAGCTGTTTCTGCAACAAAGAAGCATTGCGTAATAATCCTTTCCTGCAATATAGTATGGAAAACATAGTGAATATGAACCCAAATTAGTTTGACCTGATTCACTTAATGTTCCAATTTCTGTTGTTGGCATTGGAAAAAAGCTTGATGTTTGATAAAAGTTATCAACAATTCTTAAATTTTTAAATCCATTCAACTCTTCTAATTTCTTTTCCATAAAACTCAACCTCTCTTTTTCTTTTGATTATATTTATTATATATTAAATAATAATTTTTGTATACAATTTATCTTTCAATTTCTTCTTTCTTTATTGATTTTTCTAAATATACTCTTTTAGAGAATCCTCCTCTTTTATTTCTTTTATCATCTGCTAATTTTATGATATCTTCAAGAGTCTTTCCTTTTACATTTGCAATGGCTCTAATTACCTCTAATACGTCTGCTAATTCCTTACAAGCCTCATCATTGTCTTCAGCTCTGTAGACCTCTTTACATTCTTCTGCTAGTTTTCTATATAATTCTTTTTCATATTCAGCATCTGTCAAAATCCTAGTGACAGGTTTTTCATTATCACTTCTAATAATATCTGGTATATTGTCTCTTACTAATTTATTATATATCTTTTCCATATCTACCTCCCTATAGCTTCAACTGAGTATTCGGTTTGTTTCTTATCTTTCATATTTTTAATCTTTTCTACAACTTGTAATTTGTCGTTCTACTTGTTTTCAATTAAATCGGTATAATATATAATTTTCTTACCTAATTTTTTGGCATAATCTATCTCCAAATTCGTACTATCTCCAATATAATTATTTATATTTACTACTAATATAGCATCTGATAATTCTATTCTTTTAAAATGTGCCTCTTTCAAATTTATTAATTGCTTTTTAGTTATATCAATTTTCTCTGATACAGAATATACTGGGGTAAGAATACAATAGCCTTCTAATGCCATTTTTTCTGCAACTGTCATCATCTCTTTTTGAAATTTTAGACTTCCACATAATGTTACTATTTTCATTTTATAATCCTCCCTACAAATTACTATTTTCCCAACTAATTACTAAATTGTAATATTATTACTTGTTTTTTTATATATTTTAATATTTTAATTAATAATGGTCTAAAAATCAAATATATCACATATCCAATAATTCCACCGATTACATTTGTTATTATATCAGTCATATCAGCTGTTCTATCTCCATTTATTAAAGGTTGTAGCAATTCTACACTTAAATTTTAGAAAAAGGATGATTAAATATAATTCGTCCATTTTAGTTTCGTCTAAAAACAAAAAGCTTTATTTTTCAAAGCTTCTTCGATGTAGTACTGAAACACACTCAACATGCGACGTGAAAGGGAACATATCTACTGGTTGTATTTCTTTTATGTTGTATTTTTCTTCTAATTTTGACAAGTCTCTTACCATTGTTGCTGGGTTGCAACTTATATATACTAATTTTTCTGGGCTTAATTTTAATATGTTATTTATTGTAGTATCATCTAAACCTCTTCTTGGTGGATCTACAAATACAACATTTGGAGTTATATGTTTTTCATGTAATAAGTTTTCCAAAACTTTTTCTACATCTCCACAAGTAAATTCTATATTTTCTATATTATTTATTTTTGCATTTTCTTTTGCATCTTCTATTGCTTGTTCTACAATTTCAATTCCATATACCTTTTTTACAAACTTTGAAGCATATATTCCTATTGTTCCTATTCCACAATATAGATCAAGTAAGATATCCTCTGCTTTTAAGTTTGCACCTTCAATTGCTTTGTTGTACAAAACTTCTGTTTGTACAGGATTAGTTTGATAAAATGACATTGGTGAAATTTTGAATGTATAGTCTCCTAGTTTATCATAAATATAGCCATCACCATATATGGTAATATTTTTATTTCCTAGTATTACATTTGTGTTTTTAGTATTTATATTTTTTACAACTGTTTTTAGTTTGAATTCACTTTGTTTTAAACCATCTATTATACATTCTACTAATTCTTTTTCTTTTGGTATATTTTCTCCATTTATAACTAATACGCACATTATCTCTTTAGTTTTTATACCAACTTTTATTACAATATGTCTAAACAAACCTTTTCCTGTTTTTTCATTATATACAGATATTTTGTTTTGATTTAAGAATTCTACAATTATTGTTGCAATTTGTTCTGATATAGGGTTTTGAATTTTACATTCTTTCATTGGAATTACTTCATGTGTTCTAGCTGCAAATATTCCTGTAACTACTTCTCCGTTTTTTGCGTAGCCTAATGGGTATTGAGCTTTATTTCTATAGTTGTATGGATTTTTCATTCCTATTGTATTTTGTACTGCAATTTTTTGTTTCAATGTTTTATTTGCTAAATTTTGAACTACTTCCTGTTTCATCTTTAATGTTGTTTGATAATTTATATGTCTTAAATTGCACCCTCCACATCTTGTATATGTGCTACAATCAACTTTTTCTCTGCTTGAAGCGGTCTGTAATATCTCTAATATTTTACCAAATCCATGAGATGTAGTAGTTTTTAATATTAGTATTTTACATTTTTCACCTTTTATTGCTTGTGGTATAAATATTATATAGTCATTTATTTTAGCTATGCCTTCTCCTTCATAACCGTTATCTATAATATCTACAATATATTCTTCATTTTTCTTTACTGGTATTTCCACTTTTTTTCATTCCTCCATTGAATGTTAGATTTAGTTGGAAAAGAATTATTCTAATTATTTTTCAACTTTTATATATCTTTTTATAATTTGATACAACTTCTGTACTGGTAGCCCAACAACTGAATTATAACTTCCTTCAAATTTAACTATAAACTTAGAAAATTGTCCTTGTATTGCATAAGCTCCTGCTTTGTCCATTGCTTCTCCTGATTCAATCCATTCGTTTATTTCTTTTTCATTTATTTCAGATAAATATACTTTTGTTATATCATAATCTGTAATAACATCTTGTTTACCATCTTTTTCAATTATTACACATAAGCTTGTAATAACTTCATGTATATCATTTTGTAATTCTGAAATCATTTTAAAAGCCTCTTGTTTGTCTTTTGGCTTTCCATAATGTTTACCATTTTTTAATACTAAAGTATCTGAACCTATTACAATTCTATCTCCTGTTGTTTTGTCAAATACCTCTTTTGCTTTTAAATAAGCTATTCTTTTTGATTGTTCTTGAATTGTTAATCCTTCTTCAAAGCTTTCATCTGCGTTACTTACAATTACCTCAAAATTTTTTGTAATATATCCTAATAATTCTTTTCTTCTTGGCGAAGCTGATGCTAGTATTATTTTCATAAAATTTATCTCCTTTCATCTTCTTACAGATTATATCATAAAATTAGAAAAAGCGATAGATTGCTCTATCACTTTTTAACTATTCTTCTCTTAAAACTGCTCCACATCTCTTGTTAAGAGTTTTTAATATGCTTTCCATTTTAGCATTTATTTCTTCAGATGTCATAGTTGTATTTCCATTATCAATTACAATTCTTAACATTATTGATTTTTTGCCTTCTGGAACTTGGTTTCCTCTATATTCCTCAACAAATTTTACATCTTTTAATTTGCCTTTAATTGAACCAGAAATTTCTTCCCATGTTACAGGTTCGTCAACTAAAATTGATAAGTCTTTTTCAACTAATGGTAATAAAGGAATATGAACAAACTTATTATCTCTAGAAGCATAAGGTACTAATTCATCAACATTTAATTCAAAAATTGCAACATTAGCTCTTTTTATTTTAGCAGAGTTCATAGTTTTTATTGATAATAATCCTAATTTACCTATTACTTTGTTCTCTAGCATAATGTCTAAATATACATTTACATCTGCCCAAGAAGGTTTTTCACCTTGTTTCAAAGTTATTTTTTCCATGTGGCAGTATTCAGACATATTTTCTATTACACCTTTTAATTCGTAAAATAGCTTACTAGCATCTTTTCCAACAATACTTGCTGTCAATAATTTTTTATGAACTGGTAATGTCTCATCTTCTGATGATTCATGATATTCACCTTTTTCAAATGCTTGGGCAACTTCAAATAGTTTGAATTCATCAAAGTATCTTAAGTTTTTAGAAATTGCCTCTAACATTCCTGGTATAAGTGAAATTCTTAAATATGCTTCACTTGGTGATGGAGGTGTGGCTAGTTTAACTGAATTTTCTTTATCCACTCCAGCTGCATCTATATATTTTTCGTCTATCCAAGGATATGTAAATATTTCATTAAATCCACATCTAAAAGCTAAATATTGTTTTAATCTTTGCTCTAATAATACTTTGTTTTGTAAAACAGCATGTTCAAATTTAACAGTTAGTGGTTTAGCTTCAAAACTTTCAAAACTTAGTAATCTAGCTATATCTCCCATTACATCATCTTTTAAAGATACATCTCCTGTTGAACGCCACACTGGAACAACAACATGGTAAACTTTATCTTTATATTCTACATCATATCCTAAAGCTTTTAATACTTTTTCAATTGTTTCTCTAGGTAAAACCTTTCCTAATCTAACATTAAGAAATTCTTCTGATACATCTATTACTTCCCTTTGTGTTTTTATTGGATAAACATCATTGAATGCTACAACTTTGCTTTCTGGGAATATTTCTTTAAATAATTGCAATGCTAATGCAATTCCTTGGCTAACTCTTTCAGTATCAAGATTTTTTTCATATCTTATAGAAGCATCTGTTTTTTCATCAAATCTTTTTCCTGTTTTTCTAATTGTAGAAGCTATGAAGTTAGCAACTTCTACAACAACTCCTGTTGTTTCTGGAAGAATTGAATCTTTTTTACCTCCACGTATTCCTGCTAATGCCATTGCATCTGTGTCATCACATATTACTAAATCATCTTCGGTTAGGCTAATTGTATTATTATCAAGAAGTAATAATTCTTCATCTTTTTTAGCATTTCTAACAATTATTTTTTCACCATTTACATGTGTTCTATCAAAAGCATGTAAAGGTTGACCTACAGCCATCATAACATAATTTGTAATATCTACAATAGCACTTATTGGTCTCATACCTGCATTTATTAAAGCTGCTTTCATCCACATTGGAGATTCTTTATCATATACATTTTCTATTTCAATTGCAGCATATCTATTACATTTTTCAGGTACTTGTATTTCAACATTGTATTTTGGAAGATTTTTGTCAATTTCTATACTTGGTAATTCTTTTAAAGGTACATTATAAATTGCTGATAGCTCTCTTGCTATTCCATAATGTCCCCATAAATCTGGTCTGTTTGTTAATGATTTATTATCTATTTCAAGTACAACATCATCCATGCATATCAATTCAGCTATATTTTGACCTGGTTTACATTCAATACCTTTTAAGTCAACTATTTCTGTTTCATTTTTAGCTGGAAAAATGTTCTCTAAATATACTTCTTCTGCTCCACAAATCATACCATAAGATGATTCGCCACGCATATTTGTTTTCTTTATTTTAACTAAATCTGGTTCTCCATGCCAATATACTTCAGCACCTGGTTTAGATATAACTACATATTCACCTACATACAAGTTTGATCCACCACATACAATTTGTACCGGCTCTGTTTCACCTATATCTACCATACATATTCTTAATGAGTCTGCATTAGGATGTTCTTTTACTTCTAATATTTTTCCTACTACTATGTCGTGAAATTTATCACTAGTATTTTCAACAGACTCTACTTCAACTGTTCTTAATGTTAAATCATAAGCTATTTGTTTATTTGTTATTTCTTTTGGTAAATCAACATATTTTTTAACCCAATTTAATGATACTTTCATTTTGTTTACCTCCTTATTTAAATTGCTCTAAAAATCTTAAATCTGCACTATGGAATAATCTTACATCATCCACTCCATAACGCATCATAACTAATCTGTCTAATCCGATGTTAATATAGAATCCTGTCCATTCTTCTGGATCAAGCCCAGCAGATTTTAAAACATTAGGATGAATTACACCACCTGGCATTACTTCAATCCATCCATTGTGGTTACATACGCTACAACCTTTTCCACCACATACTAAACATTCCATATCTATTTCATAACCTGGTTCAGTAAATGGAAAGAACCCTTCTCTCATACGTACATTGATTTTTCTACCAAATACTTTTTCAAGAATAGTTTGAATCATTACCATTCCAGATGAGAATGAAATATTTTTATCAACTATAAGAGCTTCATATTGGAAGAATGCTCTTTCATGTCTTGCATCAGTATTTTCATTTCTATATACTCTACCTGGGTAAACGAATCTTGCAGGAGCACCATGTTTTAATAAATATCTAACTGATCCACCTGTTAAATGAGGTCTTAAGCATAAACGCTCATTTCCTAATTTTTCCTCTGTTCCATCTAACCAGAACGTATCCATAGATTGGCGTGCTGGATGGTCAGCAGGGAAATTTAAGTTATCAAAAGCATATTTTTCACTACTAATATCATCTTCACTATACACTTCAAAACCTAATGATAAAAAGGCTTCATTTAGGTCATAGCACATTTGAGTAATAGGATGTAATGCTCCTTTACTTATAGCTGTTCCTGGTAATGTAAGGTCTAAAGGTTTATCAACAACACTTTTAGCACTTATAAGTTCATCTTCTTTTTGTTTTATTTTATCTCCAAATAATTGTTTAATTTCAGTTGTTTTCATTCCAACAACCTTTTTTTCTTCATTAGATAATGTACTTATAGATTTTAAAACTTCGCCTAACTCGCTTTTTTTACCAGTTAGTTCTTTTGCAATATTTTGTAATTCTTCTACTGTCTTTGCATTTTCTAGTTTTTTAATTCCATTATTTTTGATTTTTTCTAACTTTTCTTCCATAATAGCATTTCCTTTCCCTAAAAAACAAAAATAGTGATACCAAACTAAAGGACGAATCTTTTAATCCGCGGTACCACCTTTTTTCTAATTTCTTAGCACTTATTAAAATAATCTTCTTAACGATATTGACTCCATTATTGAAATTCATTATATAGCTTCTCTAGTATGGTTCTCAGTCTATTGACCATAACTCCCTGTATAGAACTCTAAATAACTACTTAGATAACTTCTTCATCATATATCCAAGACTTTTATATATAAAAACTGTATCAATTATACATTCAAAAATTGTTTTTGTCAATAAAAAAGCGGTAGAAATTCTACCGCTTTTTTGAGGCTCACACTTCATTTGTGAGTCCGGAAAGCCGCTTTTTTGCGACTTCCCGAATGCTCTCCTCCTCATCATTGAGCAAAATGTTCAGCGCTTTGCAGTTGGCATAAATACTGTGGACGACAGATTTTCTTACTTCTGCGTCTGCAGCCTCTGCCAGTGTTTCCATCAGTCTTTCGACATTTCCCCTGAAAGAAGTATTTTTCTCGAAGGGGGGGTCGTTCAGATCGATGGTCAGAGCCGCATATCGAACGTTTCTCTTTTCGATATTTTCGAGCTCATCACGAATCCACTTGAAGTGGCTTTTTTTCAAAGCCTTCAGGAACTCGCTCCGGTCAGCCGGATGTTTGAATCCCATAGTTCCGAGATTCAGCTTGGTGGGAAGAGCCTCTCTATTCATACTGTTTTCCTCCTAAAAATAAATTTTTGCTGAGGATATATAATTGTTCTTTCGAACAACAAATATATTATAACACAATTTTATGTAAATTTCAACTATTTTTATAAAAAAAATAACTACTTGATTAGTAATTCATAAGTAAAAAAGAGCTTTCGTTTGAAAGCTCTTTTTTATGGTGCGGATGAGAGGACTCGAACCTCCACACCGTTGGTACTGGTTCCTAAGACCAGCGCGTCTGCCAGTTCCGCCACATCCGCATATTTTTAATATCATTGACATAGAATATTGTAGCACATTACATTATTCTATGTCAACATATTTTTTTGATTTTTAGGATTTTTTCTAAATTTTTTAACTATTATTCAGTCTTTTTCTTTCTTCTACCTTTTTTAAGTTTTTCCAAAGCTTCTTTCTTTGCTTCTCCTTTTTCTTCATAACCAGGTTTTCCTAAAAGCCTAAACATATTTTTTTTATACTTTTCAACTCCTGGTTGATTAAATGGATTAACTCCTAGTAGTTTACCCGACATTGCACATGCAAGTTCAAAGAAATATATTAAATGTCCTAATGTATATTCATTTAAGTTATCCATAGTTAGTAATATATTCGGAATATCACCCTCAATATGAGCTTCAATTGTTCCCTCCATAGCTTTTCTATTTATTTCATCTAGACCTTTTCCTGTTAAATAATTTAATTCATCTAAGTTCTCTTCATCTTGATTTATAAATACATTTGAATCAGACTCCTTAATATCTATTACTGTTTCAAATAGGTTTCTTCGTCCTTCTTGTATATATTGTCCCAAAGAATGTAAATCTGTAGTAAATTCTGCACCTGTTGGATATATTCCTTTTAAATCTTTTCCTTCGCTTTCTCCAAAAAGTTGTTTCCACCACTCTGTCATATAGTGTAGTTTAGGTTCATAACTTACAAGTATCTCTATATTTTTTTCGTTTTTGTACAATATATTTCTTACAACAGCATATTTATAGCAGTCATTGTATTTTAAGCTTTTGTCTAAATATTTTTCTTGTGCAATTCTTGCTCCGTCTAATAATTTATCTATATTTATCCCTGCTGTTGCTATTGGTAATAGTCCTACAGCTGTCAATACAGAATATCTGCCTCCAATATTGTTTGGAATAACAAATGTAGTATAGCCTTCTTCCTCTGCTATCTGTTTTAATGCTCCTTTTTCCCTATCTGTTGTAATATAAATTCGTTTTTTTGCTTCTTCTAGTCCATACTTGTTTTCTAGTAATTCTCTAAAAATTCTAAATGCAATTGCTGGTTCTGTTGTAGTTCCTGATTTTGATATTACATTTACAGATAAATCTCTATTTCCAATCAAATCAATTAAATCATTTAAATAGTTAGGGTTTAAATTATTACCTGCATATAATATTTGAGGAGTTTTTCTTTGTTCTTTTGATAGTAAGTTATAGAATGTAGATGTTAGTGCTTCAATTACAGCTCTTGCTCCTAAATAAGAACCACCAATTCCTATTACAACAAGTATTTCAGAATCTTTTTGTATTTTTTTTGCACACTTTTTTATTTTTTCAACTTCTTTTTTATCATAATCAGTTGGTAAATCTAACCAACCTAAAAATTCATTTTCATCTTTTGATTTCTCATGTAGTTCATTATGAATATTCTCCACTTGATTAGAATATTTCATAATATCTTCTTGTTTTATATTACTATAACTTAAATCTAATTTTACATTTTTCATCTATTCTTTCCTCCTCTTTTGTATTTATTATTATTTTATATTAAGTATTCGTTTTATTCAATAGAATTTTCAACTTTTTTATCTTTCTTCGTCGCCTATTGGTTTTGAAGTTTTCTGTTTTAGTTGATCTTCCATTCCAATTCTATATATGTCACTATTTGATGCCATTTTATCAAGACCTTTAAAGCCCTGTTCTAATACTTTTTTTACAGCTAATATTCCTAATCTACCTGTAATTTGATTTTCTCTTGGTCTAATTTCTATTGTACATAATTCACCAGTTTTTCCTGAAATACAATTAGTATATGAGCCTAAATTTAATGACACATCAATTTCTTGTCCATTCACTAAAACAGTTATCAATCTTCTCATATTATTAACTTTTAGTACTTCTTTTAAATCTTTTGAAATATTATTTCTATCCAGAAATTCGTCATAATCTTTTATATCTGTTGAGTCACCTATTTCTTCTGATTTGTTCTTTGTAACATAAGAATCTTGTACATCATCTGTTCTTGTTTTATATGTAATTCTTTTTCTTTTATATTCTTGACTTTCTTTAGCTTTATAAAATTTATTACCTTCTCTAATTCTAAGCGAAGCACCTTTTTTTAACAAATCAAATTTCTTTGTATCATAATATGTATCTGTCGAAAAATACTGTACACTATCTTTTTGTTCATAATGTTCTGTTAATATTTGACTTATTCCTTTAAACGGTGCAGGTTGTGTTATATTTAAATCAATTGCCCCTTTGCCCAAAAGTGGAATTATATATTTTCTTTCAAATTCTTGTACTGGTTTTGCTTGACTCTCTACAACTTCTTTAATTGCTTCTCCATATCTTTCTTCAAATTCATTTTTTTCCATTCCTAGCTCCAGTCTAAGTAGTTCTGGATTAATTGCCATAGTAGTCTTCACGCTTGGTTCCAAACTAATTGCATGTTGTAGTTCTTCAAACTTTTTGATTCCAGCTTTAGTAATTACATTATTACTTCCAAACTTTGTTTTTTTATATGGTTTAATAGTTTTAGTAGTTTTAAATATACACTTTGAGTTCTTTGGAAATCCTATAACAACTCTACCTAGTAATTTTCTTATATAATCTTCATCTTTTTCTGATGGCAAAATATGATAATCTTTTTTTGCATTTTGCTTATAATCGCATAAGTATCTAAGTTTATCATTTTGAGTTGATTCTTTTATTCTTTCTAAAGCTGAATTGAATGGAGTATTTGTTAATTGCATATATTCTTGATTTGTTAAACTCATTTTTTTCTGTGTTAAAAATTTTCTTATTGCTTCTGGAACATCTTGAGGTACCTCATCCGGATGTTGTCTCAGTTCATCAATTAGTTGTTCAAATAAATAGTTTCCAACAGAGTCCATATCGCAATAGTATATATTCATATAGTTTCGTACTCTTTCAAATATATTTGACTCTTGCAAGTACATTTTATCTTCTGGAATAGCTAATAGTACTTCATCTCCTATTAAAACACATTCAAGACTTTTTATAAGTTCTTCATAGTTTGTAAAAGTTCCTAAACCTGTATATGTAGATTCTCTCATTAAATAATCCATTCTATCAATATCATTATTGTGTGATATTAACGCCGCAAGTACACCTTTTAGTGAAATGGTATTATCTTCATTTATTTGTAAGGTTTCTTTTATTTCCCCTTTACCATAAATTACTTCCATAAATTCTACTAATTGTTCAATAAAATCATGTCCATATTTTTGTTCTATAATTTGATGTATTTTTGTATTCGGATCTCTTATTATATCAATACCTCTTGCCTCGTGTGAAAGCCCAGTTACTTTTTCAAGAAGATGTGAATTCACTCCATGTCCAATATCATGAAGTAAAGCAGCAAGTTTTGCCATATCTTTTTCATTTTTATTAAAATATACTCCCTGTTTGCCTAATTTTCTTTCTAATTCATTTAGTGTTCTGCTCATCAAGTAATATACACCTATACTATGTTCATATCTAGTTTCTTGCTCTAATGCAGGATATTCTAAACTAGCCATTGATGTTTGAGTTATATCAGCAAGTCTTTTAAATTCATCACAATTTACGATTTCTTCATAAATTCCATTTAATTCAATATTTCCATAGATTATATCTTTTACTATCATTACTTTTCTCCATAAATCACTTTCAATATTGCCTTCTTTAGTAACTTTAGGTCTAAATTATATCATATATTTATTTATTTTTTAAGTTTTTTTTGAAAATATCTAGACTTTTTTCTTTTATTTGTGTATTATTATATAGTACAAAATGAAAAAAGATAACATTCGTTATTTTTAGGAGGTTTATTATGAATAAAAAAATTTTTAAGATATCTTTTATATTAATACTTGCTTTTGCTTTTTGTGGTTCTTATGTGTATGCAACTAATATCGACTTAAATTTACCCGGAATCACTTCAGAAAATAATGAGCAAATGACCAATAACGTTGAAACAGTAAACAACGAACAAACAGCAAATAATGTAGAAAATTCAATTGAAAATACAAGTAATACAGTTAATAATGTCGTTGATAATAGTATTACAACTCCTTCTACTCCAGCCGAGACTTTGCAACCAAGTGGAGTATCAACCAGTGCTGAAACTGAATTAGGAATTACAAATATTATAAATATTTTGTTAATTACAGTTGGTGTTATTTTAATATTACTCGCAATTGCAATTTTAATAAGATTAAGAGGATAATTCAAAAGTGGTTTTTTAAACCACTTTTTTTCTTTCCATTATTTATTAGAATATTTTATATCAAATTATAAATACTAATATTGAGCAATTTTTTGAGCTTAATTTTTTTAAAAAGGAGGTTCTCATCATATGAAAAATAAATTTTTTATAGTTGCTACTTTATTAGCTATTTTGTCTCTTTTTGCTGTATCTTATACATTTGCTACCACTAATGCTGTAAATGATGTTAGAAATGTTGTTGGTGGAGCTGAAAACGTTATAGAAGATGCTGGAAAAGGTATTGTTAATGGCGTTAAAGATGGGATGAATACAGTTAAAAATGGTGCAAAAGATGTTGGAAATGATGTAAAAAATGGAATGAATGATATGGGTAGAACTACTAATAATTACACTGCTACAAGAACTGCAACTACAACAGATAACGGATTATTAGGAAATGTATCTAATACTGTTTGGAGCTGGTTAATTATTGCTATAGTTGCCATTGTAATAGTTGCTTTAGTTCTTTTCTATGCAAATCAAAATAAAAATACAACAACATATCATAATGATGATAACGAATAAGTAAATTTATAACATGTATGCCTTCCTTTTTCTTGACATACATGTTATAATATTTATTACATAAAAATAAGGAGTTATACATATGTCAAAAAAAATAATTGCTACAAATCCTGTGGCAAAACACAATTATGAAATAATAGATACTTTAGAGGCTGGTCTTGTACTTTCTGGCACAGAGATAAAGTCTATTCGTAATGGAAAAGTCAACTTAAAAGATAGCTACGCTGGTATAAAAAGTGGCGAAGCTTATTTATATAGTATGCATATAAGTCCTTATGAACATGGCAATATTTTTAATAAGAACCCTTTAAGAGATAGAAAACTGCTTTTAAATAGACGTGAGATTTTTAAATTAGTTGGTTTAATAAAGCAAAAAGGATATTCTCTTGTTCCTATTAGTTTATATTTTTCTGGTAACTTTGTAAAAGTTGAGCTAGGTATAGGAAAAGGTAAAAAATTATATGACAAACGTGAAGATATTGCAAAAAAGGAAGCGGCTCTTCGTGTTCGTAAACAATTTGGTAAAATATTATAAAAAGGATGGATAAATAATGTTACTAGCACTCTCTGGCGTCACAGGAATAGGCAAATCGTATTTTAAAGAAAAACTAGTTGAAGAATTAAATTTCCATAAGGTAAGCACTATTAGAACAAGACCTATTAGAGTTGGTGAAAAAAATGGTGTTGATGGAATTTTTATAACAGATAATGAATTAGATATGTTAAAATCACAAGATAAAATCATATATGATTTCAAAGTATTTGGTGGTAGATATGCATATTTAAAAGATGAGATTTTCTCTAATGATAATATGGTTTTTGAAATGCATTACACAATGATTGATGACTGGAAAAAAATCAAACCTGATATAAAAACTATATATATTCTCCCTACCGATTTGGAGGTTCCTAAGCAAAAAGCCAGACAAAGAAATTTGTCTAAAGAAAAAGAAATTGAAAGAATTAAAGAAATTGATGAGCAATATAATAAATTTATGAATGATAAGGATTTCCAAGGTAAATTTGATTATATTTTATATAATAATTATGATAGTGAATCTGAAAAGCAGATTTTAGATTTAGTTAAAAATTTAATAGTAAATGAATAAATGGAGGTTTTATGAATAATACATATTTTGAACTGAGTGATGACTTTGAAAATATAATAAAAAATACTTTAAATGATAAACAAATAATTAGTATAAAGCAAAACCCAACTGGTTGGACAAATATTGTTTATGAGGTTGAAACAAACGAAGGCAACTTTTTCTTTAGGTTTCCTAGAGATGAGTTTTGGTCTAGAACTATTGTAAAAGACTATGAATTTGCTAAATATATATATGGTAAAACTAACTTTGATACTGTAAAATTAGAGTTATTTTATGACAATGATAGACCATTTAGTGTTCATAAAAAAATATCTGGAATTCCGCTTGCAGAAGTTATGAATGATCTAAGTTCCGATGAGGTTAAGACTATTTCTGATGAAATAGCTAAATTTATGTATCAACTACATTGTTTAGATTTTAAAGAATCTAAAATTTTTAGTATAAATAATATTGGTTTAAATTTAACTGACTTTTTAGATGAATTGTTAAACGTTCATGTTGATAAAAATGATATGAATTTCTGGATTCCAACAGCTATTCATTCTGATGATATTTGTTTAGTTCATGGTGACCTTAATTCTAGCAATGTGTTATTAGATGAAAACCGCCATGTGGCTGCTATAATCGACTTTGGTTTTGGTGGTTTTGGGAATAAATATAATGATATTGGAAGAATTATTGGAAGATGCCCTACTTCTTTCAAAAACGAAATAATCAATAGTTATGAACAATATTCTAATTCAAAGCTAGACTCTAAACTATTAGATACAAATATAAATACTTGGACTGATATTGATAATAGTTACATAAATTATATGAGAACAATTGGAATTTACAAATAAATACATTAGAAAGCGACCTTTCAAATATGAAAGATCGCTTTTAGGATTAGGGATTTACTCGAATTTAGTAGACATGGTTTTTATAAAACCATATGGGCCAACTCTGTACAGATATTCTCTGTTCAAAATTCCTACATTCTTCGAATTTACCTCTTGAAGAATTCTTTTTGCAAATTCCTCTTTTACAGAGGTTTCTCCATGGTTTATAAGGATAAGTTTAATATCCTCAAATTGTTGTAAGAACTCAATCATTTCGTCAGCTTTCGCATGTGCAGAAAATTCAGTAGTGTATTCTACTCTTGCCTTTTTGATTGCAACCATACCACCTATTGTAACAACGTCTCCATCTTGTGCCATTTTAAGCCTAGAGCCTAAAGTTCCATCTGTGGTAAAACCAGTAAATTGAATAAGGCTTTTCTTATCCTTTATATACCTGATTATATACTGAGGAGCTGGACCATAGGTTCCCATTCCCGAGGTTGTTACAATAATTTTGCTTTCTTCTGATTCCAAAATTTCCGTTCTATTCTCTTTGTTAACAAAACAAAGATTTTGAGGTAAAAAATTCACAGCTTCCGGTTTTATTTCCAATTCTTCCTTTGAAAATAAAGCCGTATACCTCAAACCTAAAGTTCCATCTGCAAAAATCGGGATATCAGTACTTAGCTTTCCTTCATCTTGCATGGTTTTAAGTTTGTATAGGATTTCTTGGAACCTTCCAAGTGAAAATGCCATGTTGACAACTGTACCTCCACTCCTGATACATTTAAGGACATTTTCTTCGAAGCATTCGGTTACTTCGTCAGAATTTGTTGTACCATATGTGGACTCTTGAATTATTGTTAACGGTAGCCTTTTCACTGCCTTACGCAATTTTGGAATATTGAAGAAAATATTTTTATTGTTGTAATCTCCTGTAAACAAAAGGTTAATGTTTGGATATCCTTTATACCGGACTTGAATGAGTATAAGAGCGGCACCTATAAGATGTCCATTCTTAAACATCGTGAGCCTGATGTTTGGATTGATATCCACGCTTTTTGTAAAATCTGTTGCTGATACATGTCTTAATGTTTCTGCAACATCCGACTCCGAATACAATTGCTTGGCGTTATTACGCTTTGCCACATCCTTTAGTACTTTATACGAGTCTGCTAATGCTAATGGTAACAAGATAGCTAAAGCAATTTTTTAATTATTTGTTGTGTTTTCATATTTATAACTACTACACATTGATTCATCAGATTGTTTTGTGTCACATCCAATTATTGGCGTTACAACTATTTGCCCTAATTCACATTCTTGACACTTCTTATTGTTGTATTTACAGCTTTCTACTGTACAATTAATTTTTTGATTTTTTTCCATAAAAAAATAGCCTCCTTTAATATTTTAACGAATTATTAAAATTTCTTACAATTTGCACTTTGAAGAATTTTTTTAAATCCGTTTTTACAATATTATTATGGCTATTTTTTAAAATTTTATTAAAAATTTATTTTATTTTTTTGCTGTCTTCTTCTATTCTATTGCATTCCGTGTCTCCTGTAATTTTACAATCTTTTGGATTTTTAAAACTCAAATACCAATTCATTCCATTTTGATTTTTTTCAATTTCTTTTTGTCTTTCTTGTAATGCCATAAAAGTTTGAGGTGGTGGTAATATTACAGGTTGGCATGGAATCCAATTTGCTGGTGTTGACGCTTTGTTACTATCAGCTACTTGTAAAGCATTTAAGGCTCTTAAAATTTCTGGTATACATCTACCAACATTCATTGGATAAACAAGTATTAGTCTTACCATTCCCTTTTCATCTATTAAAAATACATTTCTAACTGTTTCTGTTGTGCTTACATCATTAGAAATCATACCATATTTTCGAGCAATCGCACCATTTCTATCTGTTATAATTGGAAATGGCACTCTAATTCCTGTTTTACAATAAATATCATATATCCATGCTAAATGTGATGCATTACTATCTACACTTAATCCTAGCAAACATGCATTTAATTGTTCAAAATATGGATTTGCTTTTGAAAAAGCAATAATCTCAGTTGTGCAAACTGGGGTAAAATCTCCTGGGTGAGAAAAAAGCACAACCCATTTTCCTTTATATTGATTTAATGTTATTTGCCCCATTGTGGTGTTTGCCTCAAAATCTGGAGCATATGTACCTATTTTTACATTTCCATTCATCATTATTTCATAATCCATAAAAATAAACTCCTCTCATAACTTTGTATATGTTATGCGAAGGAGTTTGTTTTTGTGAATATAAAATTCTTTTGCTAATGTAGAAGTATTATATTCTTTCATTTCTTTCTCCATATAAAATTGTAATTTCTCGCTATCATTAACATGACTCTTTCTCAACTTTATTCAAATA